>Ga0208664_100019_pt1 | contig 88444 bp, 69 predicted proteins | sample Wag42014_10_20_FD_187332 | JGI IMG/M metagenome (GOLD analysis project Ga0208664, IMG submission 187332) | Deep subsurface shale carbon reservoir microbial communities from Ohio, USA - Utica-2 Time Series 2014_10_20 (SPAdes) (version 2) ... | reverse complement strand
ATCTTTTTGACACCATTTTGCATTTTAGCTTTGATCACATATTCGATACCGTTATCTTCACAGTATCTAAAGTTTTTCTGGTCAAAGAAACCTCTATCTGCTCTGATTCTTTTTAGATACCAGGTTTTAGGTAAAGTCTCAATACAGGATTCTAAGAAACTAAGAAATTCATGGTTGCTGTGATGAGTCCCTTCTTCCAGTGTCAGGTTAAGTAGTTCATCAGTCTTAGAAATGATACCAACTTTCTCTTTAAAAGATGGTCTGCCCTTATATCTTGGATTATATCCATTTGCAGAACCTTCCTGATTACCAAAAACGGTACAGACTGTATCGTCAAAGTCGAGTATCACTTCTTTAGCAGGCTGTGTTTTAGCAATTGTTGCAAGAAGGCTCTTGTTAAGCTCTCTTAGTTCATTTACACTTTCTTCAGGAAGAGCTTTTAAAAGATCACGACATACTTTTTCACTGGGAACATTAAAATCTTTGATTTTTAAATATCCTGCATCTTCTCTAAGATTTTCATAGTGAGAAAAGCGGGAATAGCCTAGAATAGATGCATCAACCATAAAATCAATGATATCAGCAGGCTGATAGATTGCATTAGCTGCTTTTTGATAGCTAATATTATCTGAAATTAAAGATTTAAAATCTATACAGGATTTAGCAGCTTCCAGATAAGAAAAGGCTGGACAACTAGACACAGTATCACTATCAAATTTAGCTGGAATATTTAATTTGTTAAAACTATTTATTTTATTGTTGTTTTGTGGTAAACTCATATCAGAATCTCCTTTTTGGTTTTGGTATGGTTTTTTGTCCTAAAAACATTTTACCATAAAACCAGGAGGAGATTCTATTTTTTTATTCAAAAAAATTTGAACTAGATTTACTGTTTAAAGACTATCATAACTGAATTCGGTATTTTTACTTGCCGAATTCAAGTTAAAATAAAAAAGAGGAATCCTTCTTTAAGTGGTTGAATTATTTATTAGCGAAATAAAAACCAAACCACTAGGAGGACTCCTCATGAAAAGTATAACTGATAACCCCAATAATGGTCAAGTGAATTTTGACGATATGATTAATGATTTGATCAAAAATTTTATCGAAAAAATGCTTAAAGGTGAATTAACTGAATTTCTTAATTACGATAAATATGAATCTGCTGGTAAGAACTCTGGCAATAGCCGCAATGGCAACTATTCTCGTAATTTCCAAACTAAATATGGTGTCATTGAAAAACTAGAAGTCCCAAGAGACAGAAATAATGACTTTCAGACTGCTCTATTTGAGCCATATAAACGCCGTGATGACTGGCTGGAGCAGACTGTTATCCAAATGTATGCCAGAGGTCTATCCACTCGAGATATAGCCAATTTGATTGAGCAAATGTATGGTCAAAAATACAGTGCTACCAGTGTCAGCAATCTAACAGATATAGCAGTAAAAGAAATTGAGCAATGGAAAAACAGACCCTTAGAAAAACGCTATAGCGTGCTCTTCATTGATGCTCTAAGCATTAAGATTCGCCGAGAACATGTTGGTAATGAATCAGCATATATAATCATTGGAATCAATGAAGAAGGCTACAGAGAGATTCTAGACTTCTACATTGGCGTAACAGAGTCAGCTACACTCTGGGAAGAAGTACTGATGAACCTTAAATCTAGAGGCGTAGAACAGGTGCTTTTAGGAGTTATGGATGGCCTACCAGGTTTAACTGACGCATTTCTTAAAGTATATCCAAAAGCTGATGTTCAACGCTGTGTAGTTCACAAAGTCCGTAATACACTTCATAAAGTTAAGAAGAAACATACAGATGAAATTGTTACTGATCTTAAGAAAATTTACAAAGCTCCCAGCAGAGAGTATGCAGAGCAGGCCTTAAATGATTTCAGCTCAAAGTGGGATAAACTCTATCCTCGCTTAGCTCAAAGCTGGTTTGAAGATAAAGATGAACTATTTACTTTTTATAAATATCCAGACAGTATTCAGAAATCAATTTACACCACTAACTGGATTGAAAGAGCCAATAAAGAAATCAGAAAAAGACTTAAAACAATGAACAGTTTGCCAAATGAAAAAGCAGCAGAAAAAATCTTATATCTTAAGATCATAGACTACAATTCTAAATGGTCAGAACGAAGATTAAAAGGATTTTTAGCTACTAGAGATAAGCTAATTCAACTATTTGAAGAAAGATATTAATTTATTTACACAAAATACTTGACGTTACCTAAAAAAAGCATCTTCTCTCCTGTTACAGCTTTTAAAAATTTAGTAAAGAAACCGGAAACAGTTCGCTATCCGGCAGAGTCAAATGATGCTGCTAAAAGATACAGGGGTTTTCATATTAATGATTTAGAAGAATGTATCGGCTGTTCTACCTGCCAGGAAGTCTGTGTTAATGATGCCATTTCGATGGTGGAAATGCTGGATGTACCGGCTGAGGAAGGACAGCGAAATGAAAGACCCCAGATTGATTACGGCCGCTGCTGGTGTGGACTCTGTGTTGATGTCTGTACCACCGGTTCTCTGGAAATGAGCCGGGACTACAGCTATATTGACCTGGACCCTGATACATTTATAGTTACTCCGGATCAGCATGATATAAATAAAGTTGAACATCCACTCGGATATTTAAGAGATGAAAATTCTGATCTCTTAGATTTAAAAAGAATTGACATGGAAATGCTGGAGCCGGAAAAAAGAGTCGATTCCTTTATAGAAATTGTAGAAGGTTTTTCTAAAGAACAGGCGGAAAAGGAAGCTTCTCGCTGTGTGGAGTGTGAAATCTGTACTGAAACCTGTCCTGCCAATATGAATATTCCCCAGTATATCAGAGGAATTTTTGATGAAGACTTAGAAGAATCTCTGCAGCAGATTTATGAGGATAATCCACTACCTGAGGTCTGCGGCCGAGTCTGCACCCATAAATGTGAGGGAGTCTGTGCAATCTCCCACCGGGGTGAAGCAGTCTCTATCCGCTGGCTGAAGCGCTATGCAGTCGACAATGTTGATTCTGCCGACTACAAGAAAATTTTAGGAACAGAAAAAATTGAACAGAATAATAAAAAGGTTGCTGTTGTTGGAGCCGGTCCGGCCGGACTTTCTGCTGCCCACTATTTAAGTGTAATGGGCTATCAGATAACAGTTTATGAAAGTAAAGAAAATGCCGGCGGGATGATGCGCTATGGAATTCCAGAATACCGCCTTCCCTATGATGCCCTGGATAAAGATATTAATTATATTAAGAATCTCGGTGTCGACTTTGTTTTCAATACCAGGATTGGCGAGGATATCACTTTAGATGAGCTGCACGAGCAGTATGATGCAGTCTTTGCAGCCACCGGGCTCCACAACGGCCGCAGCACCAGAGTACCGGGAACTGACAACAATAATGTCTATCAGGCTGTCAACCTGCTGGCAGATATTGCCCGCGGCAAAGAAGTTCCAGTCACCAAAAACTTAGTAGTTATTGGTGGAGGTAATGTAGCGATGGATATTGCCCGCTCCATGGCCAGACTGCAGATGGATAAATATGGAGAAGTAAATATTACTGTTACTTCCTTAGAAACTGAAGATATTATGCCTGCTGACCAGGAAGAAATTGAAGAAGCCCGGGAAGAAGGAGTAGTCTTTAAACCCGGCCGCGGTCCTAAAGAAATCGAGGTCAATGAAGACGGCTCACTGGCTAATTTATGCACCAACTGCTGTGTTTCTGTCTTTGATGAGGAAATGAATTTCAACCCTACTTTTGATGACAGTGATATTGAAAATTACGAATGTGATATGGTAATCGAAGCTATTGGTCAGGGAGGAGATAATTCCTATATTGACGACCAGTTTGAAATCGAATATGCCGGCCCCAGAATTAAGATTAATGACTACAGCCAGACTTCAGTTGACTGGCTCTTTGCCGGTGGTGACATTGCCCGTGGTCCAGATGTAATCAATGCTGTCAGAACTGGACATGATGCAGCTGTCGGTATCGATAAGTATTTAAATGATGAATTATAAATAATAGCAGCTAATATCTGCTGCCTAAGAACTAGAAAAAGCTTGAGCCCTTCTATTTTAAGTTTAGAAGGGCTCTTTTGCATTATAGTTGTCAGTCTAACCATAAAATGCTTTATCTATTTTATTTAAGTTTGCTCAAATCAAATGGTGTTTCCTGGTAGACATAATAGTTCAGCCAGTTGACAAATAAGAGATTGGCGTGACTGCGCCAGCGCATAATTATTTCTTTTTCCGGATCATCATCCCGGTAATAGTTTTTAGGAGGATCCATTTTCATTCCTTTATTAATATCCCGCAGATATTCGTCCTGCAGGCTCTCCCTGTCATATTCTGAATGTCCGGTAGCAAAAACCTGTCTTCCATTTTTACTGGCTACCAGGTAAATCCCAGACTCCTCTGATTCAGATAAAATCTCCAGTTCATCTACTTTTTCAATATCTTCTTTCCTGACCTCAGTATGGCGGGAATGGGGAACAAAAAATAAATCATCAAAGCCGCGCATTAACTTAACATGTTTTTTGTTTTTATAATGAGGAAAAACTCCAAACATTTTTTCCTCCAGAGGATATTTAGGTACTCCATAGTGGTGATAAAGCCCTGCCTGACTTCCCCAGCAGATATGAAAAGTAGAAAAAACATGATGTAAACTCCAGTCCATAATCTTCTGCAGTTCCTCCCAGTAATCAACTTCTTCAAATTCGAGTGTCTCAACTGGAGCTCCGGTAATAATCATCCCATCATATTTATTATCTTTAATTTCTTCAAAGGTATTGTAAAATTTAATTAGGTGCTCTTCAGATGTATTTTTAGAATTATGGCTGGCCGGATGCATCAGGTCAATATCAACCTGCAGAGGTGAATTTCCGATCAGGCGTAAAATCTGGGTTTCTGTTTTGATTTTGGTCGGCATTAAATTTAATATCAGAATTTTAAGGGAACGGATATCCTGATGGGTTGCCCGCGATTCTTTCATCACAAATATATTTTCATTTTCAAGGGTTTCTACTGCTGGTAATTCATTCTGAATCTTAATTGGCATTTCTTCTCACTCCTAGCTTCTTAACTTTTAAAAGTTTAAATTCTATAATTTCAGGAAAAAGCTTCTCAGTTTTGAATCAGAGAAACTTTTTCCATTAAATATTATGCAGCAATTATTTATTTTTGAGCTGCTGTTAAAGCCTGATCTAAATCAGCTATAATATCTTCAACATCCTCAATACCTATTGAAAGTCTAATCAGTTCTGGCAAAACACCAGTTTTCTTTAAGTCTTCATCACTAAGCTGCTGGTGGGTTGTGCTGGCTGGATGAATGGCCAGAGATTTTGCATCACCAACATTAGCCAGATGTAAAAAGAGCTGAAGCTGATTGATAAATTTCTCGGCCGCTTCTTTTCCGCCCTTAATCCCAAAAGCTATCATACCGCCATTACCATTTTCTAAATATTTTTCTGCATTCTGATATGAATCATGGCTTTCCAAACCGGGATAACTTACCCATTCTACCCGCTGATCAGCTTCTAAAAATTCTGCTGCTGCCTGTGCATTTTCTGAATGACGCTGCATTCTAAGTCCCAGTGTTTCCAGTCCGGTAATCGTTAAAAATGAGTTGAAAGGGCTGGGTGCACTACCTAAATCTCTTAAAAGCTGAACTCTCGCTTTAGTAATAAAAGCAGCTGCGCCAAATTCTTCCTGGAATTTAACCCCATGGTAACTTGGATCAGGTTCTACCAGACCGGGAAATCTACCGGTATCCCAGTCAAAATTACCACTGTCAACAATTACTCCACCAATTGAATTACCGTGACCGGCTATGTATTTAGTGGTTGAATGAATTACAATATCTGCTCCATATTCAAATGGTCGGCAGAGATAAGGAGAAGCAAAGGTATTATCAACTATCAGCGGTACTCCGGCCTCGTGTGCAATTTCAGCCAGCCTCTCAAAGTCAGGAACTGATAAAGCTGGATTGCCGATTGTTTCCACATAAAGAGCCTTTGTCTGCTCATTGATTGCTGCTTTAAAACTTTCCGGATCTTCAGAATCAACAAAAGAAACATCTATTCCAATATTTTTAAAAGTATGTTTAAAGAGATTGTGAGTTCCTCCATAAATAGAGCTGCCGCTTACCAGATGGTCTCCATTATTGCAGATAGTTAAAAGGGCAATTACCTCTGCTGCCTGACCTGAAGAAACTGCCAGAGCTCCTACTCCTCCCTCCAGAGCTGCAATTCTTTTTTCCAGAACTGAATTAGTCGGGTTCTGAATTCTAGTGTAGATATCTCCAGCTTCTTTTAAAGCAAATAGATCTGCTGCATGGTCTGTGTCCTCAAAAGTATAAGAAGTAGTCTGATAAATAGGTACTGCTGCCGATTTTTTGTTCTGATCTGCCTCGTAGCCTGCGTGTAGTGCCAGTGTGTCAAATTTAAATTCCATTTTATTTCCTCCTCGAATTTTCTCTACTTGATTTTTAAAATTTCTTACTTCTAACAATAAAACTTGAGTGATCACTCTCCTGCTTCCTGCTTATAATAAGTTTAATAGATACAAAAAAACCCACTACCTAAAAAATAGGAGTGGGTAATTTACTTACTCCTTATCTCTCAGGAATCTTCCTGCTGGAATTAGCACCGGGCAGTAGCTAACTGCTGGTTGCCGGGTTTCAAAGGGCCAGTCCCTCCACCTCTCGCGATAAGTTTTATTGTTTTTTATAACTTTAACATAGATAAGTAATTCTGTCAAGAAAAGATTTTTGAAAATTCGCCTTTAAAAATTTGATTATCAAATCAGATCAAATCACAAGACAGGTCTACCAGTTCAAATAATCATAAAAATCATTACCCGGCACTAGATCACCGAGCACAACTTTTCTTTTGGCACCAGTAGCAGCCGGCAGATTATTACTTCTCCCCTTCATGGTCTGATAGCTGAGCACTGCAAAGGCGATTGCTTCTTTTGCTTCACTGCTCTGCCCCAAATCTTCCAGAGTTATAACTTTAACTGCTGCAGATATTTCTCTAAGAGCATATTCTCTAATTTTCTGCATCAGATAATTATTGTAGCTGCCGCCACCGGAGATAATTATTTCATCAATTTCGGAATTTAAAAATCTCTGGTAAGAATCAACAATTGCTCTGGCGGTAAATTCAGTAATCGTGGCAAGAATATCATTATCACTCAGCTCAGACTTTTTCGCTCGAGCAATTATTTTTCTAGTATATTCTTCCCCAAAATCTATCCGGCCTGAACTTTTGGGAACTTCTTTTTTGATAAAAGGATGTTCCATTAAATAATCTAATAATTTTTGACTGCACTGGCCCCGAGCTGCCATTTCCCCGTCCTGATCAAAATCTTTTTGATAATCAGTCAGAATTTTAACAGTATAATCAATCATCATATTTCCCGGTCCATTATCACTACCCCGCACTTCACTTACAGCTGCCCCGGCAGGAAGATAGGTATAATTAGAAATCCCACCAATGTTCTGCAGCACTCTATTTTTATTCTGATCCTGATAGAGCAGATAATCCACATAGGGCACCAGAGGAGCTCCTTCCCCACCTGCAGCCAGATCCCTCATTCTAAAATTGTAGACTGTGGTGATTCCACTTCCTTCTGCAATAAAAGGAGCAGCTCCAATCTGCAGGGTAACCGGTCTCTCTTCAAGATTATGATAAATTGTCTGGCCGTGGGATGCAATCAGGTCAATATCTACTGCTGAATAGCCCGATTTCTCAATCAATTTAAAAACTGTTTTGAGAGACTTCTCTCCAATCTCAATATTTAATTCTGCAATTTCTTTAACCCTGCTTTTTTTATAATTTGCAGCCTTTAAAATCTTATTTTTAAACTCGAGCTCATAGGGCAAAGAAATAAAATCAAGCAGCTCAACTTCTAAATTGTTTTCTGCTTCTGAAATATCTACTAAAGCAGCATCAATTCCATCAACTGAGGTTCCTGACATTAACGCAATTACTTTTTTACTCATCCTGATATTAATAAAAGTTTCTAAAATAATCAGCAGAAAACTTTTATTAAATCTCACCTCTTTCTATTTAATACTTACCGGCAGTTTCCCCTGAGCTTCAATTTTTCCTCTGACTAAATCAGCAGCAGCTTTCTGGCTGGCCGGGCTGTAATCATAAGTTGTGATAAATGCCTGAACCTGATCCAGATATTTAAAATCATAGGGATTGCGGAGTGCTAAAACTAAAACATTATAGTCTGCAGCCAGTTTTTCTGCAATCTCTGCCTGGCTTCTGTTTACTGCCGCATTATAGGTACAGACAACAACTAAATCACTGCCGTTTAATTTTTGCTCAGCAGCAGCACTCAACTGATTAGCTTCTAAACTAAGATGTTCGACTCGATTTAGGTCAGCTTTTAAATAATCTAGAAATAAATTGCTTTTTTCTCCTACATCCTCAGCCAGTGAAACCCTGCCCATTTTAAAATCAATTACACTGATCTTTTTTTCTTTAATATTTTTAAGGGGTAAAACACCCTCATTTTTAACCATCGTCACTGATTTTTCGGCAATTTCTCTGGCAACTTTCTGGTGAGCAGTAAAATTAATTTTATTTTCATCCGCCTCTTTCAGCTCAGCCAGCCTGATTCTTTTACCTTTGAGACTTAAAATTCTTTTTACAGACTGATCTATCCGTTCTTCACTAATCCGGCCGCTTTTAACCGCTTTCAGCACAGCTTCAATTGCATTTTTCTGCTTTTGATAGCTGTGAGAAACTAAAACGGTGTCACTGCCAGCTTCTATAGTTCTAACAGCTCCCTCTACAGTCCCAAAAGTATTAACTATTGCATTCATTTCCATACAGTCAGTAATAATCAGGCCCTCAAAGCCCAGCTCTTTTCTTAATAAATCAGTTAAAACTGCTTTAGAAAGTGTTGCCGGGATCCCCTCTTCCTTTTCAATTGTTGGAAAATATATATGGGCTGTCATAATACTGTCTACTCCAGCTTCAATTGCCTTTTTAAATGGATATAATTCAACCTGATCCAGGCGGCTGCGGGAATGCCTGATCACAGGTAAATCCAGATGAGAATCTACTGCTGTATCCCCGTGACCGGGAAAGTGTTTTGCTGTGGCAGTAACTCCCTGTGACTGCAGACCTTCAATATAAGCAGTTCCCAATTCAGCAACCAATTCTGGATCCTCACCAAATGAGCGGACACCAATTACCGGATTATCCGGGTTATTATTTACATCCAAATCAGGTGCCAGGTTAACATTGATCCCTAAATTCTTTAGTTCATCACCTACTGCTTCTCCTGCCTGATAGGCAAGTTTCTGATCAGCAGCAGCCCCCAGAGCCATATTACCGGGAAAATGAGTTGCTCCTTTTAACCTGGTTACTGTACCACCCTCCTGATCTGCCGAAATAAAAAGTGGCAGCTTAGCTCCAGAGTTTAGGGCCAGGTCCTGCAGCTTATTTGAAAGCTCTGCAGTCTGAGCAGGGTTAACAATATTTCTGCTGAAATAGATCACTCCTCCAACATGGTAATTCTCAATCATATCCTTAATCTCTGCATCTACTTTAGGACCCGAAAATCCAATCTGAAAAAGCTGTCCTACCTTTTCTGCCAGAGACATCTCTGCAATTTTATGCTCCATTAGTAAATCTCCTCCTCTATTTAAAAAATTAATAATTTTGTTTTCTGAGCTTTCTGCTCTTACTGTCGGAATCAAAAAGAAAATAAGTAAAAGAAAAATTGAGCTGAAAATTAGCTGTTTTTTCATTTTAATTTTCTAATTCCCATAAAGCCATAAAAACAGCACCATAAGCTGCAGATTTTTTTGCCTTATAAATTTCCAGCTCATAATTTTCCCTTAATTTTTCTTTCAATAACTGATAAAAATAACTGCTTTTAATTAAACCACCAGCAGCAGCTATTTTATCTTCCTGATAATCAAGTTTTAAGAGCGCTGAATGGGCAAGGAGTGCCAGCTCAGCTGCTGCCTCCTGACAAATTTCCAGTGCAGCCTCATCTCCATTTTGAGCTAAATCAAAAACCGACGGTGCTAAAGCAGCTATTTTTTGCCGGGGCAGCTGCTGCTGATAAATAAAGGGAATTAGTTCTTCTAATTTGCTGAAATTAAAATGCTCTAAAACTAGATTTTTCAGCTCTGTCTTTTCAGCTCTCATCTCTTCTGCTCTCACAGCCTTTTTTGCTGCCTCAAGTCCTATCCAGAAACCGCTTCCTTCATCACCGATAATTGGTCCCCAACCACCACTTCTAATCTTAGCTCCATTTTTCTTTAAACCGTAGGCGATTGACCCTGTTCCTGCGATTAAAACAGCTCCCGTGCTGCCCCCAGTAGCTCCCAGCAGAGCTATATGAGCATCACTGCTAAAAAAGAAGTTTCTAGAATTAATTATTTTTTCCATTTCTCTTTCAATTTTCAGCAAATCTTCTCTGCGGCCGGCTCCGGCAAGACCAATTCCTACTGCCTTTAAGCAGCTGATACCTGCTCTTTTTTTTGCCTGCTCTAAAGCCAATTTTATTTCTCTGCAGGCGGCCTCTAAGCCAACAACCTGATAATTTGCGGCTCCAGTTTGGGCTCGAGTAATTATTTTATCTTTTTCAGTGTCCACAATTATACACTCTGTTTTACTACCTCCGGCATCTATTCCGGCTATTAACATCATATCACCTCAAAATTATATTTACTTTAAAGCCGCTGCAATTAAATTGTGTAGTCTTGGTCTGAGAGAAATAATATCCACATTATCTCGGGTGGGGTGAACTCGGTTGGTTAGAAAAACCACTCCCAGCTCCAGCACCGGGTCAATCCAGATTGAAGTACCGGTAAAACCAGTATGACCATATGCCTGATCTGAAAATAGTATCCCACCAGAAGAGCGAAAGTTATTTCTGAGGTCCCAGCCTAAAGCTCTATTTTGATTTAAGTCTGCTGTCCAGTTCTGCCTCATGCTCACAATAGTTAAAGGACTAAATACTGTCTGATCCTGATAACTTCCATTATTTAAGAGCATCATTACAAATTTAGATAAATCCTTATTATTTGAAAAAAGTCCGGCATGACCGCTGATCTCTCCCAGAGAATAAGCATTTTCATCATGAACTTCCCCGACAATCATCTTATTTCTCCAGCTGCAGTATTCTGCAGCAGCGATATCATCTGCAGCAGCCTCAAGATTCGTCAGCGGTTTATAGGAAGTATTATCCATTCCCAGAGGCGAAAAAAAGTACTGCTGACTGAACTCCTGCAGGGACATCCCGCTCACCCGCTGAACCAGTTCTCCCAGCAAAATAAAATTGGGGTCACTGTAATTAACAAGCTCTCCTACCTCATTTTCTAAGGGCAGATCCAGGATATACTTTATTTTCTGCTGGTAATTCATCCCCTGATCCCAGAGCTTTACAATCGCCTGATAGCCAGAGCTGTGGGTTAAAAGATGAAAAATTGTTATCTCATCTTTATCAGCAGGCAGTTCCGGAAAATATTCCTTAATGTAATCATATATATTTATCCGACCCATTTCAACTAATTTCATAATTGAAGAAGTTGTAACAATTACTTTGGTTAAAGATGCCAGACCAAATATAGTGTCCGACTTCATTTTTCTCTGCTCAGGCTGCAGCTGGCCAGAGCCCAGGTGAGTCCTGTATAAAACTTCGTTTTTAGAAACAACAGAAAGTGCTGCTCCTGGAAAAGATCCTTTTTCTAACTCAGATTCTAAAAGTTCTCTAACTGCTGAAAAATCAAGCTTATTATCCATTTATTCTGCTCCTAATTATTATTTTTATCCAGAAAGATTTTAATAAAGCAAATATTCTTTTCGTTTTTCTTTAAATTGATCCAGCTCCCGCTTCCAGTCTGCTAAAATATCTCTAACAGCATAATCCTGATCAATCTTTTTTCTGACCTGATCTGTCCCCATCAGCAAATCAAAGAAATACTTCTGACTGTCTTTTGGCGGCTGCAGCCACTCTGTCTCTTCAGGGTAAAGTTTGAAAAGAGTTTTAATAATAGTTAAAGCTGAAAGATATGAATCAACTTTTTCTTCCTCACTAACTAAAATCTGAACTCCACCACATTCTTGGCCCTGATGCTTGGAAGCTGCAGGAATAAAATAAACCGGTCTGAAGCGTAAACCCGGCAGCTTTTTATTTTCCAGCTCTCTGCTTAAGAGCTCAGGCTCAATCCAGGGAGCTCCAAAATATTCAAAGGGGTTGGCTGTTCCTCTGCCTTCAGAAATATTTGTTCCCTCCAGCATACAGCTGATTGGATAAACCTGAGCTGTCTTAAAATGAGGAACTGCAGGTGAAGGTGGAATCCAGAACAAATCATCTTCACTCTCGAGTTCTGCAAATGTCTCTCCCTGCCAGCCTGAGCATTTAATTACTTCCAGCTCAGCATTTAAGTTAAACTCCTGATTTGCCCACTGCGCCAGCTCACCAAAAGTCATTCCGTGCCGGTGGGGAAGTGGATAAAGACCGATAAAAGAGCTGAATTCAGGCTGAACAATATTACCCTCAAGCTTTCTCCCCAGAGGGTTGAGACGATCCAGAATATATAATTTGAGATTATTTTCTCCACAGCTTTCTATAGTATAGAGCAGGGTTGATAAATAGGTATAAAATCTGAGGCCCAGATCCTGAATATCAAAAACTAAAGCATCAAGATCTCTCAGCATTTCTGCTGAAGCCTTTTTATTGTCTCCATAGAGACTGATCATTTTTAGCCCGGTTTTAGAGTCAAGCTGATCTTCCACTTTGTCTCCTGCAGCAGCATTACCTCTAACCCCATGTTCGGGACCAAATAATTTGACTAAATTAATCTCCGGCTCTTTGGATAAAATATCGATAGTACTTTCTAAATTAGAGCTTAAACCGGTATGATTTGTTACTAATCCCAGCCGCTGGTCTTTTAATTGATCCATTTTTCCAGCAATAAGATTATCAAGACCACTTTTATATTTAATCATTTAAAATCACCATTACTTTTTAGTTTTTAAACTTAAATTTTAATTTAATTAACTTTTAAATCAGTTTTTCTTAATCAACTGCAAAGGGATCAATTGCATCCCGCATTGCATCACCAACAAAGTTAAAGGCAAGAACTGTCACAATAATAAAAATTCCGGGAGCTAAAATCCAGGGACTGCTTTTTAAAACTGACATCTGCTGGGCCTGTTTTAAAAGTAATCCCCAGCTGGTCATTGGTTCTTTGATACCCAGTCCTAAAAAACTCATTGAGCTTTCAGCAAGTATCATTCCCGGAAAAGAAAGAGTTGCCGCCACAATTAAATAACTCATTGTGTTGGGTAAAATATGTCTGAACATTATAGAGCGGTCACTTGCCCCCAGGGCTCTGGCAGCATCAACAAAATCCTTATCTCTGTAGCTTAAAAACTGACCTCTGACAACCCGGGCAATTCCCGTCCAGCCGATAAAGGAAAGTACAGTTACTATTCCAAAATAAATTTTTACTGAAGACCATTCAGGTGGCAGAATCATACTTAAAGCAAGCCAGATCGGGATTCTTGGAAAAGAGCGGAGGAGTTCGATAAACCGCTGAATTAAATTATCAATCCAGCCGCCATAATAACCGGAGATCCCACCCATAATTATTCCAATCAAGAAACTTAATAAAATACCAAAAAGACCGACACTTAAAGATACCCGGCCGCCTATTAAGGTCCTGGCAAATAAATCTCTGCCAAAACGGTCAGTTCCCATTAAAAATAGTTTTGAATCTGCTCCTTCTTCTAAACCAAATAGATGTAAATCTGTTTCAAAAAGACCCAAAAATTCATATTCCTCTCCCCGAACTAAAAAGTGGATAGGATATTTGACCTCTCTGTTAACCTGATATTCCACTGCAAAAGTTACCGGGTCTCTACCTTTTTCCAGCTTGTAAACAAAGGGGCGGAGGCTGAAGTTACCCTCCTGATCGATAAAATGAATTTTAGTTGGAGGAGCATATGTATATTCTTCATTTTTCTGCAGCATATTGTAGGGAGCAATAAATCCACCAAAAATTGCTGAGAGATAAATAATGATTAAAATTACCGCTCCAAACATTCCAATCTTATGTCTTAAAAATCTGCGAACTATTTTTGCCTTATAGCTCACACTTTTATCTAATTTATTAGTTTCTGTCTCTATTTTTTCATTCTGCTTATCCATCTATAAATCCTCCTCAATCAAGTCGAATCCTGGGATCAACCAGTGCCAGCAGTAAATCAGCTATTAAATTACCGATTAACATCATAAAAGCTGAAAACATCAAAAAGGTCATAACCAGATACTGGTCCTGATTAATCAGGGCATCATAAAAGAAAGGCCCCATTGTCGGCAGATTTAAAACAATTGCTGAGATAATTGTACCACTGATTAGTTTTGGCAGCTGCATCCCAAACATTGAAATCAGGGGATTAATCGCATTACGGACCGCATGCTTATAAATAACAACATTTTCATTCAGCCCTTTTGCTCTGGCGGTCTGTACATACTGCTCCCCTAAAATATCAAGTAGGTTTCCCCGCATCTGTCTTAAAATACCTGCCATTCCAGCTGTTCCAATTGCAATTAAAGGAATCCAGATATGTTTTAAGAGGTCAATCACCTTGGCAATGCTCCAGGGGGCACCGATATACTGCTGGGAAAACAAGCCGCCGACCTCTGTTCCTCCCATAGATAATACTAAATACATTAATAATAAGGCCATAAAAAAGTTGGGAACAGAAATACCAATAAAGCCGATAAAAGTAAAAACATAATCAAAAATAGAATACTTGTGGGTTGCCGAAAAAATTCCAATCGGAATTGCAAGGACCCAGGTAAATAAGATAGTGCTGCCTGCAACAACTACAGTCCAGCCCATTCTTTCCCAGATTAGTTCTGCTACCGGGCGCTTATAGGCAAATGAATAACCAAAATCACCTTCGGTAACTATTCCTTTAACCCAGGTTAAATACTGCATATATGCAGGTTGATCAAGCCCCAGTCTTGCTCTAAGATTTTCAACAGTCTCCGGTGAAACTCTTGGATTACTAAAATACTGACTTCCAAATTCCCCTGGCTGCAGCTTAATAACTGTAAAAGATAAAATTGAAATTAAAATCATCAGGGGAATCATATACAAAAAGCGCCTGAGTATATAATTCATCATCTTAATCTACTCCTATATAAATATTATTAAGAATCCGGGCAGGGCTGAGCCCACCCGGAAGTTTTAATTATTATAGTTTTTAAACTATTTTTTATAAACTGTGTAATTTACTCCAACTATGATGCCGTTATCATTTACATAATAGTTGCCAACATTATCCTGGACTGCAGAAAGATCCATTCCTTTAGTAATAAAGATTACAGGTAGTTTCTGAGCATTAATCAGCTGCCATCTATCATAATATTCTCTTCTGGCCGAATGCTCCATTGTAACCTGACCTTTTTCGAACATCTCAAAGATCTCTTTTTCCCAGTCAAACATGTTTTCCATTATTGGCTGGTCATTTTCGCCCATTGTAGATAGATGCCAGTAATATAATGCTCTACCTGGCTGCCAGATAGCTTTTCTAAACTGAGGATCAGGCTGATTACCAAAAGCCATAACCATTGATTCGAATTCACCGGCAAGAGCCTTATCGAATACTAAACTACCCTTAATCAGATTTAAGTTAACCTTAATTCCAACTTCTTCCAGATTATCTTTGAGTAAAGAAGCAATATCTACTCTATCCTGAGAATCAACAGCAGTAGTTAAAGTGAATTCAAAATCCTCACCATCTGCAAGTTCTCTAATTCCATCACCATCAGTATCTTCATAACCTAAGTCATCTAAAATGGTTCTGGCTTTTTCAAGATTAAAATCGCGTCTGAGCTCTTCAATTTCTGGATTATAAAACGCCTTATTTGTTGGAACTACAGGCATCCCAGATTCTATTGCCAGTGTATTATATACATCATCAATAATTCGCTGTCTGTCAATTAAATGAGCCATTGCCTCTCTAAACTCAAGGGTTCTAAAGGCTTCTCTCAGCTCTTTATCAGCGATATCGAAGTTAAAAGAAAGGTGAGTTGGACTTGGAGTTGGGTTAACAGGCTTACCTGTTAATACTTTAAAATCTGCTCCATCAACTTCCTGCTGTTTTAACATCGGAAAATCTTTTCCACTAATTGTCAGCTGATCAATTTCGCCAGCCTGGAACTGGGCCAGCTGTACTTCACTATTTTGAACAAAAACATAAACTAATTGATCTACATATGGAAGCTGGTTACCCTCACTATCATAGCGCCAGCTGTTTGGATTTCTTTTAAGTACCAGTTTTTGATCTACAGAATACTGATCAACAGTAAACGGTCCTGTACCAACAATCTCAGATAGCTCTGTTCCTGTTGACCAGGCTTCATTGATTGCACCAGGATTTTCAGGATCTAAATGTTTGGCCAACTTATGCTCAGGTGCGATTGGTGCCTGAGATAAAATCTTCATAAAAGGACCATATGGTGCAGGTAAATTAACTTCAACTGTATAGTCATCAACCTTTGTAAACTCTACCATTTCTCCTTCAATTTCATAGCGGCTTACTTCATTCGCCTCTGCGTTAGGGTTTAAAGTAAGATTATTGAAAGTAAAAATTACATCATCAGCAGTAAACGGCTCATCATCAGACCATTTAACACCTTTACGTAAATTTAAAGTTACAGTAGTTCCATCATCACTATATTCCCAGCTTTTTGCCAGACCAGGTTCAATTTCTTTAGTAACTGGATTTGCCTCAACTAAAGAATCTAAAACATTGGTCATAATAGAAAAAGTTGACCAGTCAATAGCTCCATAATAGTTAAAAGTCTGTGGGGCTGAGGTAAGAGAAATAACATATTCTCCACCATATTCGCCAATTTCTCCAATCAGACTGTCACTTACTACTTTTCTTTCCAGTTCCTGAGCGCCAACTGTAAAGGAAAGCCCTAATACTAAAACTAAGATCAATGAAAGACTAAAAAATTTCTTCACGTCAAAATCCCCCTTAATATTTTAGTTAATCACTTTTTTTAAAACACCATCATTTTCAGCCAGTAATTTCTGGGCCTCTTTTAGATCCACCCCCTTTTCATACATAATTACTGCTTCTTTCAATTCATAATTTGCTCTTTTTAAATATTCTGCTGCAATCTGATTTTCAGCAGCAGTAATAATCTTAAAGATATTTTGAGCCCGACTGCGGAGTTTATCATTTGTTGGCTGTAAATCAACCATTAAGTTAGAATAAACCTTTCCCTGTTTGATCATTACAGTTGTTGAAATCATGTTTAAAATCATCTTTTGAGCTGTACCAGCTTTCATTCTGGTTGAACCGGTTACAACCTCTGGCCCCACAATGACCGCCATCTCCATTTCTGCTGCTGCAGCCAGAGCTGAATCCTGATTGCAGACTAAAGCAGCTGTAAAGGCTCCCTCTTTTCTTGCTGCCTCTACGGCGCCAATAACAAAAGGAGTTTTGCCGCTAGCAGCAATTCCTACCACACTATCATTCGGACTGATTTCATAACTTCTAATTTTTTCTGCTCCCAGTGCAGCATTATCTTCAATATCTTCCTGAGACCGAAACATTGCCTTTTCTCCTCCAGCTAAAATACCAATCACTCTTTCTGGGCTGACACTAAAAGTGGGTTTACACTCTACTGCATCCAGAATTCCCAGCCTGCCGCTGGTTCCAGCTCCTACATAAAAGAGTCTGCCCCCTTTTTTCATCCGGGGAGCAATCTGGTCAATAACCTGCTGGATTTTAGGAATTATTTTATTAACTGCTGCTGCCACTTTTTTGTCTTCCTGATTAATTATTTTTAAAACATCAGCAGTCTGTAATTCATCAATCTGATAGGTATTTGGGTTTCGCTGTTCAGTTATCCTCTTTTCCATATTTTCTGCCATATTTTCACCTCCAATATTATTTAATTCGACTGTCCTGCATCACTACTCTGGTTTTATCTAAAGCTTCTAAAGTCTGGTCATACTTATCGGCTGCAGCTCCTAAAAACAGCACATCTATTACTGCCAGCTGAGCCATTCTGGAAGCCAGAGCACTGCCCCGAAAAGGAGTTTCTTTAGAAGAAGTTAATAAAATAGTATCAGCAATCTCAGTTACAGGTGAACCCATATTCGAAGTAATGGCCATTATTTTGGCCCCGGCATTGCGGGCAATATTTAGTGATTCCATTAGCTCTCTTGTTCTACCGGAATCAGAGATAGCCACAACCAGGTCTTCCGCTGATAAAAGGGAAGCCATTGTCTTCTGGCGGTGATTGTCAATTAAGGCCTCCGCATTGTAATTTATTCGCTTAAATTTTAGCTCACTGTCCTCGGCCACAATTCCTGAGGCACCAAAACCAAAGAAAAATATTCTTCTGGCGTTGATTAATAAATCAATCGCCTCTTTTATGTTTGACTGTTTTAAAAGCTTTTTTGTATTTTTAAATGAATGATCATAGATCTGGAAAATCTTATCTATAATTTCTTCTATCTCATCATCGGCTTCTATTTCTCCATAAATTCGCTCCTGCTCCCCACTCTGCTCTACCTGAGCCAGCATAATCTTCAATTCCTGATAACCGGAATAACCAATATGCTGACAGAATTTGACCACTGTTGCCTCACTTACATCTGCAGCCCGGGCCAGTTTGGTAATTGAAAGATGAATAACCTCCTCATAATTAGCAAGGATATACTGAGCTACGCGCTTCTCTGCCGGTTTTAACTGTTCTAAATAACTGTTAATCCTCAAAATACCATGAGGAAATTTTCTTTTTGCATTCATCAAATCACATCCTAATAATTCATTAAAATTTTCTCACTATTTACTATATTCACGACAGTAGTAAAAAATCCTTCTTAATTTTATTAATTTAGTAAAATAATTTTATTATGGTCTGTAAAGCAGACATCTAACCCTGTGCTTTTCATTGATCTGATACATATCAGGCAGTTCTTTTGAACACTCCGGCATCGCTTTAGGACAGCGGGGATGGAACCTGCAGCCTGAAGGTGGATTTACCAGACTCGGTATTTCTCCCTGAGTTGTCAGCTTATTTTCCTTAAAGTCTTTTTCCGGCTGTGGGGCAGCAGATCTGAGCAGCTGAGTGTAGGGATGATAGGCATTTTGAATAATTTCATCAGCTGGCCCGAGTTCCATCAGCATTCCAGCATACATGACTCCAATTCGATCTGCGATATAACGAGCACCTGCCAGATTATGAGTTATATATAGGTAGGAGATATTATCCCGGTCTCTGAACTTTTTAATCATATTCATAATAATAATTCTAATTGAAACATCTAACATTGAGGTCGGCTCATCTGCTAAAAGTAAAACCGGCTCTACCGAAATTGCTCTGGCAATATTAATCCGCTGCAGCTGACCACCTGAGAGCTCATGGGGGAATTTATCAATAAACTGCTCTGGCGGCTCCAGACCTACCTGAACTAAGACTTCTTTAATCTTCGCCTCAAGCTCACTTCTCTCTGCCAGCCCGTGGATCACAAAGGGCCTCTCTAAAATTCCCCTGATTGTATGAGTTGGATTTAAAGCGCCAAAGGGGTCCTGAAAAATCATCTGCACATTTTTGCGGTATTCTAAATTATTTTTCCTAACTTCCTGACCATAAATTTCCTGACCGTTGAAATAAATTTCACCTGAAGTAGGGCGGTGCAATTTTGCAACCACATTGGCAGTTGTTGTCTTTCCACTACCCGACTCTCCTACAATTGCCAGAATCTCTCCCTGATATAAAGAAAAGGAGATATCATCCATGGCGTGAACATATTCTTCTTTTCTGCCAAATTTTTTGACTGGAAAATGCATCGAGACCCTGTCCAGTTTTAGTATTTCCTTATTCAAGATTATCACTTCCCTGATATAAATAGCATTTCACCTGATGCTCATTTTCTAGTTCTTTAAACTCCGGCATCTCAGTTTTACAGATTTCCATTCTTTTTTCACAGCGCGGATAAAATGGACAGCCGGCCGGAGGATTTAGAAGATCAGGCGGCTTGCCCTCAATTCCACTCATTTCTTCAATCTCCCCGGTCAAAGGAGGAAAAGAATTCATTAAACCTTTGGTGTAGGGATGAAGTGGATTGGAATATATTTTAGCTGCCGGTCCAATCTCTAAAATTTTACCGGCATACATAATCGCCAGTTTATCTGATATTTCAACCAGCAGTGAGAGATCATGGGTAATAAAGATAATTGAAAAATTAAATTCACTCCGCAGATCCTCAATTTTTTCGATAATATTTCGCTGCACAACTACATCCAGGGCAGTTGTCGGCTCGTCCATAATTACCAGATCCGGATTTAAAATCATGGCCATTGCAATCATTACCCGCTGTTTCATTCCTCCAGAAAGCTGATGAGGGTAGGCATCCAATCTGTCTTTTTGAATATCAACCAGCTCCAGCATTTCCTCTGCTCTTTTCCGGGCCTCTTTTTCTGAAATTCCTTTTTGATGGGCTTTTAAGGCATCAATTAACTGCTCACTGATCTTCATCACCGGATTTAAGGCATTCATTGCCGACTGAAAAACCATCGACATCTTCTGCCAGCGAAACTGCTTAATTTCCTTAGCAGAGAAGTCAACCAGATTGTCGCCGGAAAAGTTAATCTCACCGGAAAATATGGCCCCATTATCCTCTAATAAATTCATAATTGAATAAGCAAGAGTTGATTTGCCGCAGCCTGATTCGCCTGCAATTCCAATCAGCTCTCCTTTTTTAAGCTCAAAGGAGACATCATTTACGGCTAAAACTCTGCCCATTTTGGTTTGATAACCTGCTATTAAGTTCTGGACTTCTAATAATTTATCTGACATTATATCTACCTCTTTCTAATTTTCGGGTTTGATATCTCATCGATGGCAAAATTCATTAGGGCAAAGGAAGTTCCCAGTAAACCTATAAATAATCCGGGAGGTAAAAACCACCACCAGGCATTATAGAGTAAAGCTGCATTGTTCTGGGCCCAGTAGAGCATAGTTCCCCAGGTAACTGCTGAGATATTTCCGAGACCGATAAATTCTAATGTTGCCTCACCAATGACTGCTGCGATAGTTGAAGTAAAAAAGGTTGCCATAACTAGAGAAATAATATTGGGTAAGATTTCTCTAAAAACAATTACCAGCGGTTTTTCGCCCAGGACCTCAGCCACTTTGACAAATTCTCTTTCTCTGACGGTTAAAACCTGAGAGCGAATTACTCTGGTTCCCCAGGCCCAGCCAGTAAAGGAAAGTACAAAGATAATTGGCCAGACACCTCGAATTGTAATATAGGAGGCAATTACTATAATCAGCGGCAGACTGGGTATAACCAGAAAAATATTATTGATAAAGGAAATAATATCATCGATAACTCCACCGTAGTAACCTCCCAGCAGACCAAGCGTCAGCGCAATAAAGGTTGTGATCACCCCGGTTACAATTCCCACCATCAATGAAAGTCTGGTCCCATAAATTAAGCGGGAAAATATATCATAGCCGGCATGACTGGTTCCCAGTAGGTGTTTGGAAGAAGGTGCAGCTCTAAGCTGAAATTTACCTTCCTGATCACTGCTCTGTTTGGGATGATAGGGCGCAATTAAAGGAGCAAAAACCGCTATGAAAATAAAAATGGAAAGAATTATTACTCCCAGTAGAGCTTTGCGGTTTGTTATAAATAATTTTAGCATGTCTTTTATCATTTTTTAGCACCATCCCTTACTCTTGGATCTAAGATCATAATTACTAGATCGGCTATAAAATTGGAAAATAAAACTCCGAGAATGATAAATAAAAATATCGCCTGTAAAAGGGGATAATCCTGCTGCTGTACTGCCTGATAGAGCATAAAACCTACTCCAGGATAGGAAAATACCATTTCGGTTAATAAACTGCCTCCGATTACAAAACCCAAAGCCATGGCAAAACCTGAAACTGAAGGCAGGATGGCATTTTTGGCTGCATATAAATTTTTAATTCTGCTCATTGATAAGCCCTTTGCTTTAGCAACTGTTATATAATCTTCTGCCAGCACATTGATCATATTATTGCGGATGGTTAAAATCCAGTAGCCCATGGAAGTAATAGTAATTGTCATTCCCGGTAAAATACCGTGATAGAGAATAGACTTTATGTACTCCCAGCCATCTGCAGGCATTAAACCTACTTTTGTAGCTCCACCCAGCGGAAAAATAGGGTTATTAAAGGCTAAAAAATAAACTAAAATCAAACCAAACCAGAAATAGGGAAATGATCGAATAAATAAAAATAAACCGAGCACTGCATCGGAAATCCTGCTCTTCCGCTTCCAGGCCAGAGTAATTCCAATTAAAGTTCCAAAAATAAAACTTAAAACTGTAGAAATTCCCATTAAACCAATGGTCCAGGGCAGTGCTTTCCTTAAGACATTCCAGACCGGAGTGGGATAATGGCTGATTGAAATCCCCAGATCACCGTGTAGTAAATCGATCAAATAGTCTTTATACTGAATAATTATATTCTTATCAGTTTCCAAACCAAAGGCATTGCGCACTGCATTAATTGCTGCAGGTTCAAGACCTTCCAGCCGCTGAATTAGAATTATTGCTGGATCTCCTGGCATCAAACGCGGCAGCATAAAATTTATTGTTAGAGCAATAAAAATTGCAAATACAAGCCAGAGTATCCGCCGCAGAAAATATTTCATCTTCTTCCTCCTCATTTTAAAAAATAATTTAATTTTTTGCTGTTTTAAAATTATCTTTGCTAATATCTCGCACCATTAATCTGAACAAACCCCCGACTTCAATCGAGGGTTTGTCAGAAACTTAACTAATCTTTTATATTTTAGCTTTATCTTAAAAAGCTTTATTTCTATTTATTCAACAGGCTGTAAGTTTAAGAATACAGGCATCTTAGCCATTCCTGCTGTAGAAGGTGCAGTATATGGATCTTCTTCACTTGGCCAGCCGACAAAGTTTCTGGTAGAATATTCAAACCAGACAGGATTGAAAAAGAGTGGTACCATTGGTGTATCATCCAGAAATTCTGAAACAATAACATTTAATAGTTCAATCTGTTCATCCTGATCTGCTGTTTTACTGTATTCTGCTATTGCCTGGTCAACCTCGTCATTTCTGTATCTAACCTGCGAGTGACCTGTTGCTGCTTCCCCAATCGGTGCATAGTGGCGGGAAGGCAGAATATTATTGAACTGATAATAAGGTGAAAAACCAGAATTGGTATAGTCAATCGACAGCTTATAATCTCCATTAATTATATTATCATTAAATGGTGAAGGCCAGGACACCTGTCTTACCTGGGCATCAATACCAATTTCATTCAGCTGAGTACTAACTGTTTCTACTGCTGTAATCCAGTCTGTCCAGCCAGTAGGTACGAAAAGTTCAAATGAAAGTTCTTCTCCATCTCTAGCCATAATACCATCATCATTTTTGCTGTAACCTTCTTCATTCAACATTGCTTCTGCTGCTGCAGGATCAAATCCCCAGTTATTAGCAAGGGTCACATCAGTTAACCAGTCCATATAACCCATCTTGACACCACTGTGGTGAGCTGGAACTGCTCCAGAATTCATAATTGTAGTAATTTCTTCCTGATCGATGGCCATCGCTAAAGCTCTGCGGACATTTCTGTTAGAAAATGGCTCTTTACCATTATTTAAATTAAGATAAACAATATTACCCTCCGGCAGCCAGTAATGATTGTGTTCTGGATCTCTCTGAACAAAAGTCTGCTCAATATTAGAAATAAAGTAGGTACCCCAGTCAACTTCACCGGAGATAATCTTCATTGCAGCCTGAGAGTTTCCAGTTGCACTAACATACTGAACACCATCTACATAAGGAAGTGGCTCCCCATCTTCACCCAGCTGCCAGTAGTCAGGATTGCTTTTCAATCTGTATGACTGCTCGGCAAAGGTGCCTTCTTCAAACATAAAAGGTCCGGTACCTACAGGATTTTCATTTCCACTCCACTTCGAAGGATCTTCTACATCCTTCCAGATATGTTCAGGCACAATATAGATACTTCCGACCTGAGGAATAACTGTAGTATTAACTCCATCAAAAACAAATTCTACTGTATAATCATCAAGCTTATTAACTTCTTCTAATCCCTGGCCCCAGATTCCAGCAAGGTCAAGTGCCTGATCTTCTTCAGCCAGTTTGAGAGTAAAAATAACATCATCAGCATTAAACTCTTCTCCATCATTCCATTTTACATTTTCTCTTAAATTAAATCTTAGAGTTTTAAGGTCTTCTGACCACTGATAGCTTTCTGCCAGCCAGGGCTCAATTTCTCCCTTATAGGAGTTGGCAAAAACTAAAGTTTCATAAAATCCACCAAAGGTTGAGTGAAGAGCATTTGGAGAAAACGGATTAAAGTTCTTTACTAAAACCCCCTGCTTACTTGCTGTAACATTAACAATTCCACCTCTATTTACTTCCTGCGCCATTACTCCTGCTGTCACTGTTAAAAGTAAAAATGTAATCATTAAAAAAATTAATTTTTTCTGCACTAAAATTACCTCCTGTTTAAGTTCTAAAGAATAATTAAATTAAAAATTTTTAAAAAACTGAAATCTCACCCCCGGCATTTTGTCCTCTCTATTTACTTATATTCAACAGAATAATAAAATTTCCTTTATTTTTTTGAAAATTGTTAAAATAATTTTACTGTGATGATAAAAAAATGAACCTGCTGCTTTATACCACCTCGATCAGATTATATATATCTTCAATTCCCAGGCCATTTTTAGCAGGGAAACTAATCTCAGGTCCATTGATGATCATCCCACCAACAACAGGATCTTCTGCCAGATATAGGGGAGCATCCAGATCAAGTCTGGTGATATTCTTTTTAGCTGCTGCCAAATGAGCTGCTGCAGTTACAGAAACTTTTGCCTCCAGCATACTACCGAGCATTACTTCTATTCCATAGGCTTCTGCAATGGCATTAATTTTTAAAGCATTGTAAATCCCACCGGCTTTCATCAATTTGATGTTTATCAGATCACAGGCCTGCATTTTTAGTAAACGGAGACAGTCCTGAGCACTAAAGAGACTTTCATCTGCCATCACTGGAGTCAGTACATTGTCTCTGACAAATTTAAGGCCCTCATAGTCTGCTGCCTTAACCGGCTGTTCAATTAATTCTGGATTCAGATTTTCAGCTTCCATAGTTTTGATAATCGATACAGCTTTTTTTGGCTGCCAGCCCTGATTTGCATCAAGTCTAATTTTAATCTGATCTCCAACTGCTTTTCGGACTGCTCTAAATCTTTCCAGATCTTTTTGATAACCCTTACCAACCTTTAATTTTAAAACCTGATAACCATCTTTAACTGCCTGCAGTGCGTCTTCTTTCATTTCAGCAGGAGAATTGACACTGATTGAGAGATCAGAGACGAGCTTATTTTGATAGCCTCCAAGAATTTTATAGAGCGGCACCCCTAATTTTTGGGCAAAAAGATCATAAACTGCCATTTCTACTGCCGCTTTGGCACTGTTATTATTGACTGCAGACTCTTCAATTAAAAAATGTATTTTTTCTATATTTTCAATCTCTTCATCAATTAACAAAGGCTTAATTTTATTTTTAATAATTCCCCTGATGCTCTGGTTAGTATCTCCAGTAATTACAGCTGTCGGCGGCGCCTCTCCAAAACCCACCTGGCCCGTATCGGTTTCAATTTTGATTATTGTCTCTGCTGCAGTTTTGACAGTTCTTAAGGAAGTTTTAAATTCTTTTTTAAGTGGTACATTTAATGAAAAAATTTTAAGATCTTTGATTTTCATTCTAATCTCTCCTTTTTTAGCTGGTGATTTTTGTAGCCATAGAAAATTTTTCTAAATAACTGAGCTGTTCACTTTTTAAAAATTGTTCTAAATCCATTAAAAAAACACTCCTAATTGACCTTGCCTGCAGTTTTCCTCTTTGATCAAGCTCCCCATAACCGGAAGCTGCATGAATCAAATAATTCTTCCCTGCTGACTCTCCCAGATAAAGCATAATATGGCCCGGCATATGTAAAATGTCACCCGGTTTTAATTTTTCTAAAATAATTTTTCTTGCTTTTGAATCTCCCCTAAAGATTTCCTTTGCAAACGGGATCAATTTTTCCTGCAGATCAGCATTGCGGGGAAACTCAAAACCAAAAGTTCTGAAGATATCCATAATAAAGCGGGAGCAGTCTCTTCTTTTTACTGCACCACCCCAGTCATATCTTTCTCCCAGCATTTTAAATGCCTGTTTGATAATATTTTGCTGATTAAATTTAAGAAATCCCGGGTTGAGATCTCTGGCTGAGGCCACTATTCCCTGTTTTAGTTCTAAATAACCTCTGTCATCCTTTGTCGGCAGCCAGACTAAATAGTTATTTAAATTAGACTGAGCATGGGGGTGGGCGGCTGGAATTTCGCTTATGGCTGAATCCTTAACCAGCGGTATCTTATCCCCCATCTGAAAAAATAGATTGGCTGTCTCCGGGGCAAAGGGGTTGGGCTCAGTTTCAAGATAGCTTCCTCTGACTAATAAAAACTGATCAGTATTTAAATAATCTCTGGCAGTTTTTAGATCCTCAGTTAAAGCTACATTTTCTTTTTTAACCCAGCCGGTCATCAATTTTGCTTTGATATAAAAATATTTTTGGTCACTGCTTGCAAATAAAATCAGCAGGGGAGTACCAGGCGAAAGAGCTGTCAGCTGCAGCAGATCCTGGTCACCACTGAATTTTTCAGAGGCAAAAACTTCCTCTGTCGGCAGGGCTCTAACAGCTGATCTCCTGAGCAAAATTCCGCTCTGAACCTGATTGCTTGCTCTGACTGAATTAAGATTACAGTTAGCTAAAATCTCTTCTTTTGTTTTTTGAGCCAGCAGCTCTCCTCTTAAATTAAAATAATCTCTTTTAGGATCAATTTTTCTACTGAAAGTATTTTTAATCATTTCTTTCAGCTCAGATTTTTGATAACTCTCTGGAGCAGATTCCAGATTAAAATAATAATCAGTAAAATTATTTTCCTCGGCTTTAAGAGCAGTTTTATTATTAATCTCTTCAACTTCTCGATAATTTAAAATGCACTCTGCAGCTGAATCATTAAGCCAGAATTCAGCTTTTAACATTTCTTTTTTGACACTGGGGGCTAAATTAATTTTCACAGATAAAAACTCCTTTAAAATTATTTTCTGATGTTTAAAGATAATCACTATTCTGATATTTCATTCCAAAAATTTTCTCTCTGCTGCTGAATAACAGAGAGAAGTTTTAATAATTATATCTAATAACAAATTAAATAACAATTGTTTTAGCCAATTTTTATCTATTAAATAGAAAAATCCTAAAAAGGACAGTTTAAACTGCTGCCCCTTTTAGGAATTAAATCCAGATATTATTTAATTGTTAAAATGATTATTTATTACTTAACTATTATGCTTTAATTAAAATATCCACACCATAAGCTGCTAAACCTATCTCACTTAACTTTTTACCACTAATCAGACTTTGATAATTATCCTTTAAATCAAGCTTATGTTTTTGATCACTAAAATTCATTAGAAAAATATAGCTATTTTGACCATCACTTCTTTTTTGAGCTGTTACTCCTGAAGGAAGTTCAATATTTAAGACCCTATTCAGTTCAAGATCATCAATTAATTTATAATAAAATTCATCCACAAATTCTTCTTCATTTCTGGAGGCAACATAGTATGCTTTTCCCCGGCCATAATTATTTACGGTCAAAGCAGCTCTGCCGGCATAGAAGTCACTCTTATATTCAGCCAGTATCTCTGCTCCCTGCGGATGAATTAAATCACAGAAAATCTCAGCCTGATATTTTCCTTCTAAATTCAGCTGATTTTCTTTTTTAAATTGAACTTCATTACTGTCACCGTCATAGAGAACATCCAGCTCTTCTGACCAGATTCCAAATAATTCTTTTAGCTGACCGGGAAATCCACCTTCAAAACAGAGATCAGTTTCGTTAACAATTCCGGACCAGTAAGTACTGACAACTCTGCCCCCGTTTTTAACAAATTCTTTTAAACGCTCAGCGGTTCCTTCTTTCAGCATATATAACATTGGAGCAACAATTAATTTGTATTTTGAAAAATCTTTTGTCTGGTCAATTACATCAACGGAAATTCCTTTTTTCCAGAATGGCTGATAGTGTTTTACACAGGCCTCAACATAATTTTTCTTATCCTGCCTGGGACCTGAGGCTTCATTAATCGCCCAGCGGTTTTCCGTGTCAAAGATCACTGCAACTTCTGCCTCAACCGAAGTTCCTCTAATCTGATCTAATTTCTTTAAATCTGCTCCCAGATCCTGAACATCCCTAAAAACTCTGGTCTTGGAATGACCGACATGGTCGACCACAGCTCCGTGGAATTTTTCAAAACCACCTCTGCTTTTACGCCACTGAAAATACTGCACTGAATCTGAGCCGTGGGCTACTGCCTGCAGTGAAGAAAGTTTATGCATTCCCGGTCTTTTGAGTTTGGCAACAGGCTGCCAGTTAGTTTTACTGGGAGTACTCTCCATTAATAAAAATGGCTTTCCGTTTTTGAGAGATCTAAAATAGTCATGCATAAAAGCCACATCCGCAGCTCTGTGGCTGTCACTTTCGTGATCACTGTGCCAGCTTGGATAGGAATCCCAGGAAATAACATCAACTTCCTCAGCAAATTTATTATAATTAAGACCCTCATATCTGTACATGAAATTTGTAGTGATCGGAATTTCAGGTGTTATTTCTCTTAAGGATTCAACCTCATTTTTATAAAAATCAATGGTCTGCTCGGTTACAAATCTTTTCCAGTCCAGAGCCAGACCGTGATTGGACTGCATTCCCTGTGGTGCTGGTGATTCAATATTTTTCCACTCTGTATAAGTATGGCTCCAGAAATTTGACCACCAGGCCTGATTTAAAGACTCCAGGTCACCATATTTATCTTTAAGCCAGCTGCGAAAATCAGCCTGACAGAGATCACAGTGACATTCACCACCATATTCATTTGAAACATGCCACATAATTACTCCCGGGTGCTTACCATATCTTTGGGCCAGTTTTTTATTTAACTCAGCAATTTTTTCTCTGTAAACAGGTGAAGTATAGCAGTGATTGTGCCTTTCTCCAAACAAATTCTTGCTGCGATCAGCATTTACTCTCAAAACCTCCGGATATTTGGCTGCCAGCCAGTCAGGTCTGGCTCCACTTGGGGTTGCTAAAATAACATTGATTCCGTTTTCATATAGTTTATCAATTATTTGATCCAGCCATTCAAAGTTGTATTTTCCTTCCTCAGGTTCTAAGGCTGCCCAGGAAAAAATTCCTACACTCATCACATTAGTATTTGCTTTTTTCATCAATACAATATCTTTTTTTAAAATATCCGGCCGGTGCAGCCACTGATCAGGATTATAGTCTGCACCGTGGAGTAAACTATCCACTTTTCCATTAAATAAATCGTATTTTTGCATATCTAACTTCCTTTATCTAATTTATAACTTTCTCGCTCCATCACCAGGATTGCTGACATAAACTTCAGCCTCAATACCTGTTTCTGCTTTATATTTCTCCTTAATATTCTTTACAAAATCATCTACCTTAGCTTTTTTGACTAAATTAACTGTACAGCCTCCAAAACCAGCTCCGGTCATTCGCGCTCCTTCTACTCCTTCTTCAGCAGCTAAGTTAACTAAAATATCTAATTCCTTACAGCTGACCTCATAATCTTCACTTAAGCTCTTATGAGAAGCATACATTAAGTCACCAAATTTCTGCATATCATCAGCTGCTAGAGCTTTTTTGCTGGCCAGAACTCTTTCGTTTTCGCTGACCACATGGTGTGCTCTTTTATAGACATTTTCAGCCAGCTGATCTTTATATTTGATTACAGTTTCTAGCTCAACATCTCTTAAGGCTGTTATATTTCCATCTTCTTTTTCGGCAAAGAATTCTACTGCCTGATTGCATTCACTGCGACGCTGATTATACTCAGAATCAACAAGCCCTCTTTCTACTTTAGAGTTGCAGATTACTATCTGGTAATTTTCATTTTTAAATGGTACCAGTTCATAATCATTTGTGCGGCAGTCAATTAAAAGTGCATGATCTTTTTGGCCCAAACGGGAAATATACTGATCCATAATTCCACACTGAACTCCGACAAAATTATTTTCTGCCCGCTGAGCAAGTAAGGCCATCTCTACTCCATCAATTTTAATTTTATGCAGATCGGTAACTGCCAGTGCGGTAACTACCTCTAGTGCTGCCGATGAACTCAAACCTGAACCCTGGGGCACATTACCGGTAAACATCAGGTTAAAGCCCTGCAGACTTTCTCCCAGCTTTTGAATTTCATCGATAACTCCGAGCAGGTAGTTGGCCCAGACATTTTCTTCATCATATTCTAGGTTTTCCAGGTCATACTCCACCAGCTGGTCATAATCAAGTGAATAAAATTTGATTTTTTTATCCGGACGCAGCTGGGCCAGCATTGTAATCTCTTTTTCAATTGCCATCGGCATTACAAAACCATCATTGTAGTCTGTGTGCTCACCAATTAAATTAACTCTTCCCGGGGCCTTATAGGCTCCACTTTCTAAATCATAATCTCTAAAGGTCTTTCCAAACTTATCCCACAACTCCTGTTTATTCATTTTTCCACCTCTTTTTAAATTTTGTTATAGTTTATTTTTTGCTTTTAAATTATTCTTTTAATAAGCCTACGGATTAGAAGTCCGCTGCTCTATTTAGATCTCCAATTATTCTTCAAAGTCACCTGATTTATGCCACTGCCAGGCGGTAGAAATTATTTTTTCTAATTCCGGATACTCCGGCTGCCAGTTCAATTCTTTTTGAATTTTATCAGAACTAGCAATTAAAACTGCCGGATCTCCAGCTCTTCGATCGGAAATCTCAACTTCAAAATCACGTCCGGTCACTTCCTTTACTGTATCAATAACTTCTTTAACAGAATATCCTTCTCCATTACCCAGATTATAGATTGAACTATCTTTACCATCAGCCAGCGCCTCAACTGCCAGCACATGGGCTGCTGCCAGGTCATTAACATGGATATAATCTCTAATACAGCTGCCATCTCGGGTTGGATAGTCATCTCCAAAGATATAGATTTTATCTCTAATTCCTAACGCTGTCTGCAGTACAATCGGAATTAAGTGAGTTTCCGGATCATGAGCCTCTCCAATTTCACCTTCAGGATCGGCTCCGGCTGCATTAAAATAGCGGAGAGAAACAAAATTGATTCCGTGAATATCATCATAACGCTTTAAGGCTTTTTCGAAAAAGAGCTTGCTTTCACCATAGGTATTTGTGGGCTCAGTCTGATTATCTTCCTTAATCGGTATCTGATCAGGCTCACCATAAACTGCAGCAGTCGAAGAAAAAACAATATTATTTACATCATTTTTGACCATCGCTTCTAAAAGATTAATTCCATTGGCAAAATTATTGCGATAATACTTGGCCGGGTTTTCCATTGACTCCCCAACCAGGCTGTCTGCCGCCAGATGGATTACTCCTTCAATCTTATTTTCCTGCATCACCTGTTCTAAAAGTTTCTGATCTGATAGATCTCCTTCTATAAATTTACCGCCGGTTACTGCCTCCCGGTGTCCTTTCTGTAAATTATCAAAGGTTACTACTTCGTGTCCTTCTTTTAAGAGTGCTTTTAAAACATGACTGCCGATATAACCTGCTCCACCTGTTACTAAAATATTCATTATTCGTCCTCCTTAAATTTTAGAATAAACTTAGAGTTTTAATTCAAAAAAATTATTTAAAACTTTTTCTGCTGCTCCTGCAGCTCCGGCAAAATCCTGATAATAGGCTGTGATTATTTTTAAATCCTTTACTGCCTGGCTCAAGGATTCTTCTGCTACAATCTGATATAAGGGATCAATTAGTAATTCCTGATAGTCAGCGAAAAGACCACCAATTATTACTGCTTCTGGATTTAAAATATTTACCAGGTCAGAAATTGCCCGGCCAAAATATTTTAGAGCATCATTAATTACAATTAGAGCTTCACTCTCACCTTTTTGATAATTATTCATTATTTGCTTAAAACTGATCTCCTGACTTAAATCTTTAAGTTTCTGGTAGCGAGAAATAATGCTCTCCTTGGATGAAAGGGCCTCCAGACAGCCTCTTTTGCCGCAGTGACAGCGGGTACCATCATCAGTGATTTTCATGTGCCCAAATTCACCGGCTGCGTAGTTATTTCCATAGTGCAGTTCACCTTTAAAAACAAGGGCCGCACCGATACCTGAGCCGGTATTAATAAAGACAAAGTCATCTCTTCCCTGCCAGATTTCTCCGGCAGCCATCATCCGGACATCATTATCAATAAAAATTGGGTAATCATATTTTTCTGCTAAAATACTTTTGATATCAAGCTCACCCCATTCAAAATGCGGTGTGAATATCGACTTCCCAGCTTCGGGATCTACCAGCCCGTGGATGCCGAGACCTATCCCAATTATCTTGCTGCTCTTCTGCAGCTCATTTTGATATTTATCAATCAGAAAAAAAGTCTGCTTTTTATATTCCTCTAATGTGTAATCCTGAGGCTCAATCTGATCTTTAGCAATTATTTCTGCTTCAAAGTCTAATAATACAGCTTTAATCGCCTCAATTCCCCACTCAATCCCGATTACATAGGCTCCTTCTGGATTCAGTTTGAGCAGCATCGGCCTTCTGCCCCCGCGGGATTCACCCATTTTTGACTCTTCAACCAGTTCAAGTTTAACCAGTTCCCTAACAATATTGGTTACTGTAGCCCGGGAGACATCCAGCTTTTCTGCTATCTGAGCCCTGGAAATACCATCCTCATTTTTGATTAAAGTAAGTATGTTTTTTTGATTCTGTTTTTTCATATTTTTAAAACTGCCTTTTTCCATTTGCTCACTCCCGTTTCTTTGTTAATTTATTAAATTAACTAAGTTTATTATAGCATTATTTTGAGATTATGTAAAGTAGAAATTCTCATTTATTAATCTTAATTAATCCGGCTAATTTAGTTGCTTGAAAATTGTAATTATAGTATAATAAGTAAAAGAGATAAATGGGGTGAGCCAAATGTTAGCCATGTCATCACTTAACTCTCAGCCGGTTCCAGGCTGGGCTGTTAAATCCAATATTAATAACAGCAATTCTCAGTCAAAGGATATTGACTTAGGAATCAATACTTCTGAAGATAAAAGTGATCAAAATAATAGCTTTGATAATGCTGTAGATAATTCCTCGAGTTCTGCCGAAGGGCAGAATCAAAACAATGAAAGCAAAAATGACAATTCAAATAAAAATGAATTTAGTGAAGCTGAAAAAAGAGAAATAGAAAAATTAAAACGCAGAGATCGTGAAGTTCGGGCCCATGAGATGGCTCATCAGTCTGCTGGTGGCCAGTATGCTGGCTCAGCCTCTTACAGTTACACAACCGGTCCCGACAATAAGCGCTATGCAGTTGGCGGATCGGTAGATATTGAAACCTCTCCGGCAAAAACACCGGAAGAAACAGTTAAAAATACAGACCAGATTAAAAGAGCTGCCACGGCACCTGCTCAACCTTCTGGAGCTGACATGCAGATTGCAGCCAAAGCTACTCGGATGAAAATGGAAGCCCAGGCTGAATTAAATCAAAAAGAATTCAGTGGTGAGGATAAAGAAGCTGAAGATTCGTCTGAAATAAAGAAAAACGATGATTCAAAATTTGAAAATAAATATTTGCTTAATAAAAGAGAAAGTTCTTATCAAAACTCTGCGCGTGAAGTAAAAGTTAAGCAGGGTTTTGCCGCTTAAACTAAATAGAAATTGCAAAGACTGCTGAACTAAAATATTCAGCAGTCTTTTTTAAATTATTTAACTTTAAGTAGAATTGTTTCAAAGGGGCTTAATTGATAATCGAGCATTTTAGCTTTTAAAGCTCGGTAATCGAATTCAGGGTAATTACTTAAAATAATTTCTTCAACCTGATAGTCTAAATTGATCTCAACCTCTTTATTTTTAAAGTTGGCAGCTAAAAGCAGCCTCTCTCCTTCTTTTTCTCTGAGATAGGCAATCAGATTCGGATCTGATTCTAAAAGCGGCTGATATTTACCATCTACAATTATTTCCTGATAGGGGCTGTTTTTTCTGAGCTTGATTAATTCTTTATAAAAGTAAAATACGGAATTATCATCTTTTAGATTTTCTTCAACATTAATTTCCTGATAATTTGGATTCAGCTTTAACCAGGGCTCAGCTTTAGAAAAGCCAGCATTTTCAGCATCAGACCACTGCATTGGGGTCCGACTGTTGTCCCTGCTCCTCCTCCAGACAACCTCCATCACTTCTTCTTTGTCATATCCTGCCTTTAAGGCTTCCTGATATAAACCGTGGGTTGCCAGATCCTGATAATCATCTATATTTTCAAATTTAACATTGCTCATTCCTATTTCCTGCCCCTGATAGATAAAGGGGATTCCCCGCTGCAGCATAAAAACAGCTGCCAGCATTTTAATTGAATAATCATTAATTTCAGCTTCATTTAAATACTTATTTAAAGAGCGGGGCTGATCGTGATTCTCCCAAAAAATAGCGGCTCTCCTGTCATCGGCATAGGTTTTTTGAATCTCATTTAAGCGCTCTTTTAGCTCAATTAGATCCCAGTCCCGAGCCTTAAACCACTCACTGCCCTCACTTAAATCCAGATCAACATGGCGAAAATCAAAGACCAGATCAAAAGGAGCATCATCACCGGCAAATTCCTGCATCCTTTTATTATCTTCTGCATATAATTCTGCTACAGTCACAATCTGATAGTTGGAAAAAGTCTCTGCCTTTAATTCATTTAATAAATCCAAAATTCCAGGCTGATTGGCAGAGGCTTCAAAAATACTGCTCAGACCGTCAGGACCATTAACTTTTTGATCCTTAAATCCGCTCTTTTTTATGTAGCTGATGGCATCAACTCGAAAACCGGCCAGACCCTTATCCAGCCACCAGTTTACCATCTGATATAATTCCTGCCGCAGCTTTTTATTTTCCCAGTTTAAATCTGGCTGTTCCTCAGCAAATGTATGAAGATAATACTGCTCAGTCTGCTGATCATAGGTCCAGGCCGAGCCACCAAAAATTGAGCGCCAGTTTGTCGGTGGACCTCCATCTGCCTTAGGCTCCTTCCAAATATAATAATCTCTTTTTGGATTATTCTTCGATTTTCTGGATTCTTTAAACCACCGGTGCTGGTCAGAACTGTGATTGATTACTAAGTCCATCATAATTCCAATTCCTCTTTTGTCAGCCTCAGCTATTAATTCTTCCATGTCCTCCATAGAGCCAAACTGCTCGGCAATTGCATAATAATCATCAATATCATAGCCGTTATCCTTCATCGGGGAAGAAAAAACCGGGCTGAGCCAGATTAAGTCTATTCCCAGTCGATTTAAATAATCAAGCTTTTCTATAATCCCCCGCAAATCACCAATTCCATCATTATTGCTGTCATTAAAACTTTTAGGGTAAATCTGATAAATTACTGAATCATACCACCATTTTTCTGTCATTACAACCATCCTTTGTCTATTTAGATCTTTTTATAACTTATGCTTCAACATTTTGAGTTATCATTTTTAAATAATAGGTAATTAAAATTGCTGCTCCCAGGATAATTATCAGAAAGACAAATCCCGCCTCAATCGCAATAAAATCATTGATAAAGCCCACCACCCAGTTGGAAAGTACTGTTAAACCAATCATCCCGGCTGTCTGAGCAAAACCAACCACTTTAATTCCACTGCTCTCAAAGCTGTCTAAAATCGCAGCCTGCAGGGTTGGTACCTGACCTGCTAAAAAGAGACCAGAAATCGGAATTAAAATTGTAAAGTTATAGCCGCCGATTAAGGCAATCGAAATCAGGGAGGCCGCCGCTGCTCCGGTAAAAATCAGGAAATTATAATAACCAATTTTTTCAACAATAATGCTGGCCAGAAATCTACCAGCAGTAAAGCAGATAAAAAAGAGCGATAAATAAAAACTAACTGTAAGATCAGTTCTTGACTGAGCATCTCTTAAAAATGGGGCCAGCCAGGTCACTATAGAAAATTCTACTCCCACCTGAAAAAATACAATTAGAGAAAATAAAATTACCTTTTTATCCTTAAGCAGTTCTGAAGTTGTTTTCATTATCTTTTTGCCGCTGCTTTCGATATCCGGCAGAGAGGCTGCGTTAAATTCAAAAAAGATGATTATCAGTAAAATAATTGAGAATAAGAATGAATAATTCCAGCTAAAACCCAGTTTTAAAACTGAGGTCACAAAATATGGGGCAATAATCCCCCCGGCTCCATAAAAAAGGTGGAGCAGGTTGATCATCTTTCCTCTTTTTTCACTATAAGAAATTGAGGTAAGATTTACAGCCACAATATTTAATAGAGTTATTCCGGTTCCCAGAAAAAAGAAGGAAGCTAGAAGAGTATAATAATTTACTGATGCATAAACCGCTCCCAGGGCAAGTGAATTATAAATAACACCATAAAACAATATTTTAATCAGACCGAATTTTTCAATCAGCTTACCACTGCCAAAAAAGACCAGCATTGAGCCAATTGAAATAAAGGAAAGCAAAAATCCAAGTCGGCTGTAATTGAGACCAAAATCATCCATAATATATGGCCCAACCTGACCTCTGATATTATTAACAACTCCGTTCATAAACATTATGGTAAAAGCAAGTATAATTATCTTCTTTTTGTTTTTAAGCATTCTGTAAATCCCACCTTATTTTTATTTGTATTCGGGCAGCCAGTCTCCATGAGCCTCTATTAAATCATCGCATAAATTAACTATCTCGTCAATGGTTAATTCTGAGCCAGTGTGGGGATCGAACATTGCAGCCTGGTAAATATATTCTTTCTTCTTCTCTAAAGCAGCCTTGATTGTCATTAAATGAACATTTATATTTGTTCTGTTGAGTGCTGCCAGCTGCTCGGGTAATTCTCCTACATGACAGGGGCTAATGCCGCTGCGGTCAACCAGGCAGGGAACCTCAACTACCGCTTTTGCTGGTAAATTTTCAATCAGACCGGTATTTAAAACATTACCTCCAATTTTATAAGGTCTGCCGGTTTCCAGGGCCTCCATGATATAAGAAGCATATTCGTGAGTCCGCTCATGTTCTAGTTCTTCATTTTTAACCAGCTCATCCCGCATCTCTTCCCATTCTGCAATCTGTTTTTCACAGCGGCGCGGGTATTCATCTAAAGGAATATTATATTTTTCAATTAATTCCGGATACTTAGATTTAATAAAATAAGGGTGATATTCTGCATTATGTTCACTTGATTCAGTTATATAATAACCAAAACGCTTCATCAATTCATAGCGAACCATGTCATCATGAGGTGTTTCTCTCTCAAAGGCTTTCTTCTTAATCTCCGGATATAGATCCTTACCATCTCGACTGATCTCCAACAGCCAGGCCATATGATTGATTCCTGCAATCTTATACTGCAGATTTTCGGTGCTCATCCCAAGCGGCTCCAGCAGCTGCTCGTGACAGATCTGTACACTGTGGCAGAGACCTACTGTTTTAACATTGGTTGCTCTAAGCATCGCCCCGGTTAAAATTGACATCGGATTGGTGTAATTTAAAAACCAGGCATCAGGAGCAACTTCTTCAATATCCCGGGCAAAATCCAGCATTACCGGAATGGTTCTTAGAGCTCTAAAAATTCCACCAATACCCAGTGTATCTCCAATTGTCTGCCGCAGTCCGTATTTTTTGGGAATTTCAAAGTCAATCACTGTTGAAGGTTCATAACCACCAACCTGAATTGCATTGATTACATAATCTGCATCTTTGAGAGCAGCCCGACGGTCAGTATAAGCCTTAATCTCAGCATAACTGCCGTGATTACTGTTGATATTTTTAAGCATCATTTCCGAATCTTTTAAGCGCTGCTCATCAATATCATATAGAGCAAACTCTGATTCTCTTAAAGCCGGGGTTAAAATACAGTCCCCCAGAACATTTTTGGCAAAGACAGTACTGCCTGCACCCATGAAAGTAATTTTAGCCATTAAAATCTCTCCTTTTAGTATTATTGTGAGCTTTAATTTCTCACTTTTAAAATTTATTTTAATTTGTACTTTTATTATATCCATAGTATTATGTTTATATAAATGGTCTAATGTTAAATTAACATGTTATTATGTTGTTTTATAAAATTCAAAGGAGGGATATCATGGCTGAAGAACAGGATTTAAATATTGAAAGGCTGCATTTAACTGATATGGAAATTCACATCTGTGGCTCACAGCAGTGCAGTCAGGGTCACAGTTATGGTCCGGCACTTAGAGATTATTTTTTAATTCATTATATCCACCGGGGAAAAGGAATTTTTGAAGTAGACGGCAAAAAATTCGAATTAAAAAGAGGTGAGGGCTTTGTAATCTGGCCCCATCTTCTTTCCTATTATCAGGCAGACAAGAATAATCCCTGGCAGTACTCCTGGATTGGCTTTACCGGCTTAAAAGCTGAAGATTATCTTAAAGAGGCTGGAATTACAAAAGCTAAACCCTTTTTTAGGACTCAAAATTCGGAAAAAACTTCCGCTATTTTTAATGAAATGACTGAAACAGGCAATTTAAAAAAATCAAAGGAAATTAAACTAATGGGTCTCCTCTACCTTTTCTTTTCCGAGCTTATCGAAAATTCAAATCGACAGCAAAAAAACAACCAAAATCTAAAACAGGAATACTTAAAAAAAGCAGTTAACTATATTGACCGCAATTATTCGCGACCTGATTTAAAAGTCTCAGATGTCGCTTCTTATCTAAACTTAAACCGCTCCTATCTCTGGCAGCTGTTCAGTGAGCTATTAGATAAATCTCCGCAGCAGTATTTAATTGAATTCAGAATGGAAAAAGCTGCTTTGCTTTTAGAAAACTATGATCTTAAAGTTAGATCAGCAGCTTTAAGTGTCGGCTATGAAGACCCTTTCAACTTTTCTAAGATTTTCAAAAAAGTTATGGGGAAGTCTCCCAGTCATTATAAGAATGGACAAAGTAGTAGATAAATGCTAAAATTAATTAAAGGAATATTTTTAAAATTAAGTTAAATTTATATATAAACCAGGGAGGGAGTTTAAAAAATGAGTATTGGAATTGTAACTGACAGCACCTGTGATTTAAATCAGGAAATTATCGAAAAATATGGGATTGAAGTTATCCCTCTTTCAGTTCATTTTGGTGAAGATGAATTTCAGGATGGAGTTGACATTAAACCGGATGGTTTTTTCAAAAAACTAAAACAGAGACAGGAACTTCCCCACACATCAAGACCGGCACCTGCATTATTTATAGAAAAATATCAGGAAATGCTCAAAAAATATGATCAGCTGCTTTCAATCCATGTTTCTGCTGCCTTAAGTGGTACTTTTGAATCAGCAAAACTGGCAGCTCGCGAGGTGGATGATAAAGTTACTGTAATTGATTCTGCTACTATTTCCCTTGGACTCGGTATGCTGACAGTGCTGGCGGCAAAATCAGCTGAAAAAAATCTCAAAATAGATGAGATTATAGAAACTTTAAAGCAGGCTAAAAATAAACTGCACCTCTATTTTACAGTCAAAGATCTGACCTACATGGAAAAAGGCGGTCGCATCGGTAAGGCCAGTTCATTTTTGGGCTCAATCTTCAGCATTAACCCGGTAATCTCGATCAGCACAGAGACTGGAAAGGTTAAACCAATTGCCAAAGTTAGGGGTCAACACCGGGCTCAGGATAAAATAATAGAACTGGTTAGAGAAAAAGTAGAAAATGATAGAAATGTCTGGCTTGGCTTTGCTCACGGCAAGCGCGAGGAAGAACTGGAAGATACTAAAATAAAACTGATTAAAGAACTTAAAGCTGAAAAAGATATAAATCTAAATATTTATGACAGCCGAATCAGTGCCACCCTGGGCTGTCATGTTGGTCCTACAGTTTATGCTGTTATTGTTTTGAGTGGAGATTTTCTGGAGTGAATTTTAAATAAGAGAAAGTGCAGCTCCTCCCTGCAAATAGGAAGACTGCACTTTTTTATAAATTGATGAATATTCATTTTCAAAAAATCAAATTATCTATTAAATCCTCTAAACTTTAACCCCGCTGATTAAATAGGAATTATAATCTATAGCTCTTACTTCAATGTTTTTAACATTTCTCTCTGCCAGCATTGCTTTTAACTGCTCACTTTTAACCCGATGATGAAGTGGTGGGCCCTCTTCTCTCTGATCTGGATCCCATTCAATGAAAACAACTCTGGATCCTTTCTTTAAAAAACTAAAATAATTATCAAGAAACTTATCTTTTTCCTCCACCTCATGAAAAAGATAGGCAAAAAGCATAAAATCTGCATCCTGGTGTAAGTTGGCATCATTGTCTTCACTCTTACAGATTTCTATTCTGTCCGTTAAACCGGCCTGCTGGGCACGATGTTTTAAGTCCAAAAGCATATCTATTTCTACATCAACAGAATAAACTTTTCCCTTTTCACCAACTATTTCTGCTGCTGGCAGTGAGAAAAATCCATTCCCTGCTCCAACATCTATAAAAATATCACCCTCATTTAAATTCAACTCTGATAAAAGTTCAGCTGGTTTTAGACTTTTAAGCCGCTTTTCTGCAAATAACTTTTTCTTTTTCGATGGATGAAATCTCTTGCCTGACATACGACCACTCCTATTCTCTAAAATAATTTCAGTTATAAAAACATGATTTAATATATTTAAAAATAACCTAAGTATTTCTAAAATCTTTCTAAAATTATTATAACTGAAATTATTATATTTAAAAGTAAAAGACCCTACATCTTTAAAAATTGTAAGGCCTTTTACTTCATCTATATTAATTTAATAAGGAGCTTAATGTTGGTACCGGGCACTTGGAAATTATTCCCAAGTGCCCGGTGCCAACAACTAACAATTTATCTTTTTGCTTCCCAGATATCACACCAGACATTTTCGTTATAAGAACCTTTAAATTTAGATTTACCCATTATTTTTTCGATGGTCTGTCTGATAACTTCACTGGTATTTCCGTGGGCATTGATAAATGTTTTGACCATTGGAACATCAATAAAATGATTGGTGTAATTTAAAGATACAAATACAGTTGGAATTTCAGCAGCATACCAGGGCACTTCATTTGCCATTGGGGCTTTCCACTTAATCCGATAATTGTTCTGCTGAGCATATCCTCTGACATCAGCAAAGACAAAGGCCGCATCATATTTATCCCGATATTCCATTATCTTACCCTTTTCTCTAGCTTCACCTTCATTTAGATCAACTTCAAATCCTGCCTTTTCCAGTTCTTCAACTACTCTGTCCCTGGAAGAAGTATCACTATTATAAATTCCACCCAGTTCACCGTAAAGATAATATAACTTGATTCTTGGATGAGTTTCCGGTGTTATCGGCAGTTGATCTAAACTATCTTTAACCAGAGTAATTCCTTTATCTGCAGCATCGGCTGCCATCTGATGGTGCTCATCCTGTCCGATTAGATCCAGCTTTTCTTCTGCTGGCATTAACTCATCTGATTCTGCTTTTTGGTGCAGATTAATGGCTGCTTTAAGGCCTAAAATTCTTTCAAGGGCTTCATTTAAGCGCTGATCTGTAATCACGCCGTTTTTGTAACCATCAAGCATAAACTGAAAATCTTCTTCCTTATCATTGAAGAATAAGAACATATCACAGCCAGCAGCAATCGCTCCCGGAACATAATCTTTTCTCGGCATGGCGGCTGTCATTCCAAGCATATGGGAAGCATCTGTAACTACCAGACCATTAAAGCCTAACTTATCTCTTAATAAATCATTCAATAACTCAGGTGCTAAGGTTGCCGGCATAATTTCCTGTTCCGTTAATTCTGGGTTCAGCTTTTTAGAATATTCCGGCATTGCAATATGGCCGGCCATAATGCTCATCAGGCCATTATCAATATGGTGTTTGTAGACTTTACCAAAGGTCTGATCCCACTTCTCTGGTCCAAAATCATTAATACCTAAAACTAGATGCTGGTCCCTTTCTTCAACCCCATCTCCCGGAAAGTGCTTGACACAGCTTGCAATCTCACCTACTTCACTGTCCTTTAATCCCTCAAGGTAGGCTGAAGTATATTTAATCACCTTTTCCGGAGTATTGCCATAAGCTCTGGTGTTAACAATTGTATTCCGCCAGTTATATAAAATATCAACTGAGGGATCAAAGTTCCAGTTAACGCCCAGAGCTGCTTCTTCTCTACCGCTGACCAGACCGGCATTATATGCTACTTCCTCTGATTCTGAGGCTTCAGTCATTGCCCCACTGGCAATAAAAGTCCCATCAGTTGAGGATCCGTCTCCACCATTATCACAGTTAGCTGCTGCCAGCAGTGGAATTTTACTGGCTGCCTGCATCTCTTTAATAAAATTATAAACTTGATTAGAACCTTTGCTGGCATATCTGATTCCACCAACATGATACTTCTTCACAATTTCTGCATTTTCCGGATCAGCTAAATCCCCGTGAATTCTGGTAATAAACAACTGCCCAATCTTTTCTTCCAGTGACATTTCTGAAATTGTATCCTTTACCCATTTAATATCCTCATCATTTAAATAAAAAGGCTTTGCTTTTAAATCTACCATAATTACCTCCGTTTTTTACTTTAAAATAAAATTAAATTTTTTAATCAAATTTTCTTCATATTTCCCCTGATAATCTCCACTGAAAAAATTTGCCGCTGCCTCTTCAGCAAATTTCTGCCAGGATTCAGCTTCCTCACAGGGCATAATTGGATAAAATAAAACATTATTTTTCTGAGCTGCTCTTAAATCTCCGGGAGCATCACCGATCATCAATATTTTATTTTGATCATAACCTTCTGCTTTTAAATCCTTAATATTGTCAGCTTTTGAGCCTGCTTCCTGTCCTAAAATCACTTTAACATGCTGTTTTAAATCATAACTAGCCCATTCATCTAAAAGTGCTTCCTGATTTGCAGAAGAAACAACTGCTAGATCTGCTTCAGCTGAGATTTCAGCCAGGATTTTTTTAACACCTGCAAAAACTTTTCTCGAATCTTTTTCCAGTTTTGAAATCTCCTGATTAACCTGCCTGCTCCAATTGAGAGCTAATTTAAGCTGCTGATTATTCTCAGTATTTTTGATAGCTCTGCTTAAAGCTGGATTTGATAATTCACTGCTTTCTAATGTCCACTTCTCTATCTGATCAAGCCCAGGCAGACCATAACCTTCTGCTCTTAAATCATTAAAAGTCTTAACCAGTCCCTGAAAGCGGTTAATTCCTCTGCTGTGAGAATAGAGATTAACTTTATTCCATTTTTTTAAAAAGTCTTCTTCAATCTCTTCCAACTGCCAGACTTTGACTGCCTCTGGACCAAATGCCTTTTTATGTTTTTCAGTCATTGTATCAATTGCCGAACCATCAGAATCAATGCAGATCAAAAATTCTTTTTCCTTAACAAAATTAGCAATAGTAGTCATTTTTTTACCCGCTCCATTTGTGATTTGTTATACTTGTACCCGGTACAAATAAGCTTATTTGTACCGGGTACAAAAGAATATTTTCACTATAGCTTAGCCTTTATAATCATTCGGTAGTTTTTCCCATCTCTGCTTTAAAAGATGAGCTGCCATCTTGGGCTGTCTGTCTCTGGTAAAGGCACCCTTTTTGTTACCATCTACTCTTAAAATCCCTTCTACTGTCTGGAAGTCAGCAAAGTTCCACATCTGTTCTCCGACTATAGAATCACAGTTATCAAATACTTTATGCTGCAGTTCTAAATATTCATTCTGATATTCTTCTGACCACTGGACTGAAGGTAGTTTATGAATACCTGCCTTAGTATCTGCACCATATTCGGTCATCACAATCGGCTTTCCTTCTTTTTCCCAGCCGGCAAGTTCCTCTTCGAAATTCTTCTGAGAATATCTTAACTCTGCTCCTCCCATTAAGTACCAGCCATAATAGCGGTTAAGGGAAATTACATCTGCAAATTGAGCTGCATTACATTTGCCGTATTGTGCTGTCATTAAATTAGTAAAGGTAAGTGGTCTTGCCTGAGGATCAAGGTCTCTGGCATAGGAGAAAATTTCTTCAAAATACTCCTCGGCTCTCTCCTGAGCACTGTCCGGTTCATTGGCCAGACACCACATGACAACAGAAGCATGGTTTTTATCTCGCTTCATTAAACGCCTAATCTCTCTTTTGTGGTTTTCCTTAGTCTGCTCGTGTACAATTTCTTTATCAAAGAAATCAGATTCTTCACCGGTTCCAGCTGCCAGGAAGTTCATATTCATATCGAAAAGTCCTACAGCTGGAGTCTCGTCAATTACTACTACTCCGCGCCGGTCACACATCCGATAAAATTCTTCATCATAAGGGTAGTGAGAAGTACGAACTGAATTAGCTCCAATCCAGTCTAAAAGCTCAGCGTCTCTGATCATTACTGCTGGATCAAAGCCACGGCCATTGATCTCACTGTCCTGATGTTTACCAAATCCTTTAAAGTAGAAAGGCTCATCATTGATTAAAAAGCGATTTCCTTTTACCTCAACTCTTCTAATTCCTACTGGAAGTGGATAATTATCAACCAGCTCACCTGCACTTAAAAGGCTTACTTCCAGATTGTATAAATATCCTTCTCCAGGCTGCCAGAGTTTTACATTTTCAACTTCCAGTTTACCCTCTATGCCGGAATTTTGAGCAACTACTTTTCCGTCAAGATCCTTTAATTCAACTTTTATTTCAGAATGGGAACTGCTTTCAATTTCATATTCTACAAAACCAGTTTCACCTTCAAAATCAGTAACTGTTGTTATATCATAAATATAGTCTTTTGGCAGAATTTGAAGTTTAACTGCAGAATGAATTCCAGCGTAATTAAAGAAATCAAAGTAAGGAAATAGTCTTTTTTTGCCGTCATCATATTCTTTTACCTGACCTGTAGGAATGGTTGTTAAATCCAATTCATTATTGACAACTACAACCAGGGTGTTTTTAGCTCCAAAGTCAGCAGCTTCATTGATGACTGCTCCAAAAGGCATATAACCTCCTTCGTGTTCAGCAATTTTTTCGCCATTCAGCCAGACTTCAGCTCGGTGGGTTGCACTGCCAAAGCGGAGATTAACATTTTTCTGCTGCCATTCTTCTGCCAGATAAAATTCTGTCTGATACCAGACATCACCTACATGTTCTCTAATATCTTTATCTGTAAATAAATCATTATAGCTTGAAGGCACTGGAACTTCACTAAAATCAGTTAAACCATTCTGCCAGCCCTCTTCTCTACCTTTTCCATCAAAATCGACTTTAAACTTCCAAATTCCTGATAAATCAACAACCTGACGAGTTGGTGATTCTGCAGGATATAAAAATTGAGATTCCATTGATTATCACTCCATTTTTTTAAATTTCAAATCGTTTATACTATCAGAGCTCCTCTAATACTCTTTTAGAGAAGCCCTATTTAAATATCTCCTTATTACCCTATTTATTAACATTAGGCCGGTGAACTAACCGACTTTTTTTCCTCAATCTCATCCTGAATCTCTGCCATTTTTTCTGCATCAAGTGGATAAAATTTCATAGCTATTAAGGAAGCCACATGACCAATTAAAGGCAGACCAAAAACAATAAATAAAATTGCAATTTCCAGACTCTGACTAACTGGAGAGTTAGGTGGAATTTTTTGACCACCATAGCCAGCTAAAGCTATACTGAAACCAATAATTACAGTTCCTAAAGATGAAATCATTTTATCAACAAATGAGAAAATAGTACCGATAAATCCGGACATAAATCTCCCTGAACGGCAGGATTCATAATCAGTACAGTCTGCAATCATTGGAATAACAATATTTCCAGCCAGCTGACTTACAGAATACTGAGCTCCTAAAACTACTAATAAGATTAAAACTCCTGTTGTTAACTCACCTTCTGCCAGCATTGGAGTTATTACCAGTAAAACTACAATTAAAGCTGTTCCCATCCAGGTCAGTTTGACAAATGCATTTTTAAGTCCCACTTTCTCTGCATATTTAACTCCAAGATAAGTTACTAAAATAGCTGGGGCCATCACCCAGACTGAAAAAGTTCCCTGCAGAGCGGTATTATATAAAATATTGGAGAAGAAATATACAAATCCAGCTCGGCGGGCGGTTAAAGCAAGCTTATCAGTTGATGCTGCTACAATTAACATCTGTAAGGGTCTATTATTTTTAAGAACCTCCCAGGCATCTTTAAATTTAATTTCTACCGCATTTTCTGCCAGGCCAAAATATTCTGTTCTATCTTTAGACCAGATACCGATAATTGCTAAAACTGTCATTACAAAAGAAGCAGCCATAAAGATAAATGAAACTGTGGACCATAAAGCAGGATCATTAACATTTTGAGCATATTTGGGTGCCATATAGGTCATGATAAACCAGGTAGCACCTGCAAAAAGTAGGGTATTATAAATTGCATCGAAAAAAGTAAATAGTGGTCTCTGAGCCGGGTCATTTGTCAGTGCAGCCTGTGCCCCTTTAGTACAGGAAGTCTGAAAAGTATAACCAATGATTGCCAAACCATATAATAAAGCTGTGACAATGTATTTAGTCTGTGCTGACCATTCCGGTGGAACATTAAACAGTGCTATAATCATAACTACTAAAATAATATTACCAGCTAACATAAAGGGACGATACTTACCAAATTTAGTATCAGTCTTATCAAGTATAAAGCCAATAACTGGATCGGTAAAACCATCAAACATTCTCATCGCAGTTGCTATTCCACCAACAATTGCTGCCGAAAGCCCAAGAACATTCTGAGTAAAAAATGCATAATACATTATTAGTACAAAAGCTGTGTTGGTTGCAGTATTATTTAGAGCGAAAAAAGCAATCTGCCATTTTTCGGCGTTGTGGTACTTCCCTTTTTCTTTGAGTTTTTTTCTTTTCTTTTTAATTTCTTTTTGATCTGGCTTATTTAACATTAATAAGTCCTCCTAGTTTTTTTAATGGATTTAGTTCGGCCCTTCCGGATTGAGCTGAACTTTGAAAATACTTTCTTATAGGACTTATGTTAGATTTAACTAACTCTTATATAACTTCTAATAACATTATAAAATAAAATTTGAATTGTCTCGTCTCTATTTTTTTGTGATTTTTTAATAAAAGTCCAGTTATATTGAATTTTTCTTAAGCAAAATTAAAAAGACCCAAAGAAAAGATAATTAAGACTTGCTTTTCTTTGGGTTTGATCACTTTGCTAATAAATATTAAGTTTTTAGTTAAAGCTGAAACTGTTTTCGGAGGAGATAAAATTCGATGCCGTGGCTTTCAATCTCGCCCCTGAGCTTATATTCTCCTGTCAGATTGAGACATTCAATTCTCAAATCAGGAAAAGATTTATTCTTTAAATATTTTATTTCATGATTATTGAGATCAGGTGGCCCCCCCATCTTCAGCCACTGGTCAAAGGCAGAACCTGAATCTCTATTTAATTTATACTGACTCAGCTTATAGCTTCCTTCCAGGCCGGTCAATTTAAGACTGAAATCCAGTTTCTCCTTATTTTCAAAAACCTGGTACCTGTTATATTTATCAATAATACTGTAATCTGCATTCTGATAGCTTCTGCTCAAATAAGCATAATTATAAATCAAAATCTGCAGATCATTTCCTCTGGCAGTAATTATATAGTTATCACCCTGTTCAATAATCTCATCTCCCAGCTCTGTTAAGATTATATAGGCATAATAACCGGATTTTTTAATTCCTTCTGTATTCATCAAACCTCTGCCCCCAAAAAAAGGAGCTTCATTAATCGGCCATTCCGAAATTAGATCTGATAAATTCAAATAGCCCAGACCATCTAAACTCTGCTGCAGTTTTAAAGCGTTATCAATAATAAAATCAGCCATAAAGGCAGTATCATGGACCAGTTCCTTAGCATTCCAGCTGACATTCCAGCGGGTTGCAATCAATTCCGCCTCCGGGAAATATCTAGCAAGCAGTTTTCTAATTCTTTTGGCTATTTTTATAGAATAATCTTTTTCTTTAAATTTAAATTTAATATTTTCCAGAGTACTTTCTTTATAAAACTGGCTTAAATCAGGCTCCTCCTCGATCACTGGAACCGAATTGTGATAGAGATTAATATTATAAAAGTCTACTGCAGTGCCATTCTGCTCAACATATTCCAGGAATTTTTGGGAAAGAAAATTTTCTTCAAAAAATGTTTCCGAAGCAGGTCCGACTTTAAGAGATTGAGAAATTGCCTTTATTTTTTCGGTAGTTTTAGCATAAAATTCAAAATACTCTGCTTCTGTCCCTGACCAGTGAAAACCCCGGGCTGGAAACTCTGTCCAAACCTGAAAATACCAGCTTTTAACCTCTTCGATCCCATATCTATTAATCAGATGGACTATAAAAGCATTAATTAAATCAAGCCAGGCTTCAATTTTTTTAGGAGGCGAAAAATTTGCCTGGTAATAAAAAATTGTTTTATCCTTATCACTTGCCAGTAATTCCGGCATAAAACTTAAAGTAATAAATGGCTTCAAATCATTTTCTAAAACAAAATCCATTATATTGTCCACCAGTTTCCAGTTATAATGAATATTATCCAGGCTATCTCCCTTACAGACTTCCAGATCATCATTAAAAATCCCCTCAAAGCGCAGATACTCAAAGTTGATTTCCTGCTGCAGCTCTTTTATCTGCTTGCGCAAATTTGAATCCAGAATGCTCTGAGCAGTACCGGCATTGATTAACTTCTGCCAGACAGGATTTAGCTCCGTAGCTTTCTTATTTTGAGTTAAGTCTATTTCTTTTTTGATAAGATTGCTTTTCCGTTTATTCTGCTGCAGATATGCGATTGTAAAGTCATTTAAAAACTCATTTATTTGATTGAGCTCATCAAACTCTTCCTGCAGATGCTGGTCTTTTAATTGAGGATAGTTGTGTTTAAGTTCAACAGGACTTAAATTAAAATGATCGTTAAAAACACGATAAAAACTTTTTATATTTTTAAAACCAGATTCCAGAGCTATCTGATTGATATTTTTGTTTGAATATAAAAGCTCATAAATTATTTTCTCCAGCCGCAGCCGGTCCAGATAGCTTTTAAAGTTTATTGCAGTTTTCTTTTTGAATTTCTCTGAAATATACGAGCTATTATAATGTAATTCTTCGGCAATATCCTTAAGTCGTAAATTATTCATATAATCTGCTTCAAGTTTATCAATTACTTTAATTATAATATCTTTCCTCTGCTGCTGATAAAAGTCATCCTGACGCTGATTATTAATACAGAAATGATTATTTAAAAAATCAAGCAACTGATTTAAATTAACTTCTATCTCCTCTGCCAGCTGATAATCTTCATTAAGATAATTAAAACTTAAACGAGCCAGCAAATATTTTAGCTGATCAAGATTACCATTATTTAGCTGAAATATTTTACCACTGAAATCTTCGTCATGATCTTTTAAAAACTGGCTTTTAAAATCAAAAACTAAAAATCTATTTTCAGCCTGAACGGAAGCATTGTTAATCAATCGATAAGGAGTATAGCCGTTAATTAAATAAAGATCGCCCTTATTTAAATTAATTTCATTTTTTTGCTCGATCTTCTGCTCAACAAAATTATTCTTAACTTTTAAGTTAAGTTTCCCTTTAAGGACCCAAATCATTTTGAAAGCTCGATTAAAAACCAAATCTGGACTCAATGAATTACAGGAAATATTTAGGGGCAGTCCGTAACTAAAATTGACAGTTTCACAAATCATATAAAGTCTCCTCAAATTTAATAATTGATTAAATTACTCGATTGAGCAACAAGATGAATATTGAGTATCTAAAATTATTATATCATCTCAAATTGAAAATGAAAAAGAAAAAAGGTACCGAGTGCCTGGAAAAGATCTCCAGGTACCCGGTACCATTAAAAAGCAGAAGCAACTCTAATTAAGCAGCCTCTGCCACCCCAGCGTTAATAAAAATTTGTTTACAATTATTATAATGACATATCAAGGTTACAGGAAGATTACAAACAGGTTAAGAAATTGTAACTAATTGTTTCAGCTATGTTAATTTATTTTGTTAATTTATTCACTTGTACCAGGTACAAAACGTCCGTTTTGTACCTGGTACTAAAGAAATTTTTCACCTTAAAAAAAGGTTTTATCCGATCAATCGCGAATTATTATTAATATAGCTTGATTTTTATGGGCTATTTTGTTTTTCTAACAATATAAATAAAATTATATTTTAATCTAACTGGAGGGAAATAGTATATGAAAGGTACAGTCGTTTCGACCTGGCTCAGTACTCTCAACAAGACTTATGGAGAGGAAAAAGTCAACAAAGCCAAAAAGAAAGCCGGTTTTAAAGAAGATTTAATCATTACACCAATGACTACAATTGAAGATCAAAAAACTAAAGATTTGATGAAATATATCGCCCAGGATGTAGGTAAAAAGCCCGCTGAAATCTGGCATGGGATGGGAATAAAAAATATTGAAACTTTTTCCAGGTGGTTTCCTTCTTATTTCAGTAATCGGACTCTGAAAAACTTTTTGATGTTAATGGATACCGTTCATCTGCAGCTGACAGAGATGCTGCCAGGTGCTAACCCTCCTCGACTGCAGGCAAAAGAACTAAATGATCATAAAATTGAAATGATATATAAGTCTAAAAGAGGAATGTACGACTACTTCTTGGGACTTTTAGAAGGAAGCTCATCATTTTTTAAAACTCCAATTGAGGTAGAAGAAATTGACAGAGGAACCCTGGAAGATGGGCGGGCCTTCTTGAAAATTCACATTAACTTCGAAAACTCATTTAGAAATAAAAAGAAATATATATTATCTAAAATTTTAGGACTGGGAGTTTTTAAGAGTATCCCGGCTAAAATGGGATTTAGCAGTTTTATTTTGAGTTTTGCCTTAATCTCTTTACCACAGTTTACAGCTGGCTGGACAGTAAATTTAGGGGCAGCAGCTGGAATGGGAGTTGTTTTAGCTTTAATTAGCAGAATTTTAATATCTCCTATTAAAGCAATTGATGCTGAGTTAAGTAAGATTGAGGACCTAAATCTTGATGATGAAAATAGACTTAAAACAGCTGATGATTTTGAAAATTTATTTGAAAAACTGCGCCAGATAAAGTCCAAATTAAGAGAAGATATTCTTTTCTTAAAGGGTGGAACTGATGATATGCATAACTTCACCGAAGATTTTGTAGAGCTGGCTGAAGATATGGAAGATGTATCTGACAGTATTTCAACTGTGGTTGATGAGGTTGCTCAGGGAGCTCAGGCTCAGGCTCAGGAAACCGAGGAATCTGCCTATATAGTTAATCAAAATGTTGAAGAAATTGAAAAGCTGGCTGCAGCAGGTCAGGAGAGCCGTGATAACCTGGAGAATGCTGTAAAAAATATTCGAACTTCTACCCAGGCAGTAGTTGATGTTAATCAAAGAATTAGTGGAGTACGTTCTGCTTTTGCAAGTGTTAACCAGCTGGGGCAGCAGCTTTCGGAAAAAATTGAAACAATCATGGAAATTGTTGACACTGTTGAAGATATTGCCGGCCAAACTAATCTGCTTTCACTTAACGCTTCAATTGAAGCAGCTCGCTCTTCTGATAATGGTCGCGGCTTTACAGTTGTGGCAGAAGAAGTGAGAGAACTAGCAGAGGAATCGCAGCAGGCTGTTGAAATAATCAGAAAAAACCTGGGAGAATTTACCGAACATGTTGAAACTCTTAGTTCAAGCATCAGTGAGCAGTTCAGCAATCTTGAAGCAAGCAATCAGGCCTTAGAAGAAGTTGCTGAATCAAGCAACAGTGCAACTAATGATATTGAATCTGCTACTGATCAGGTTGTTGATATCGTCAGCAGTTTAAATGAGGAGACCAAAAAGATTAGAGAGGTTATTGAAAACTTCAATAATCTGGCAGCAATTGCTCAAGAAAATTCAGCTTCAAGTGAAGAAATGAGTGCCAGTGTTAATAGTTATTCTGAAAAAATTAAAGAAATGACAGGTTATATTGAACAGATGGAAGATCTTACAGAAAACTTCCGCAGTAACCTTAAGGATTACAATGTTTAAAATCAAAATAAGCTGATAAAAAAACATAAAAACTAAAACCGCTCTTAAGACCGGAATTTTGGACCCGGATCTTAAAGAGCGGTTTTTTATTCTTCCAGATTATCTTTAATTACCTGTTCCCAGGCATGCATATTATCTAAAAGCCAGGCAGCCGAATCTTTTTCCCCTTGATGGTTACTAAATTCAACTTTTAATAATTCACGGTTTTTTCTTTTACCCAGAAAAGAATTAACTCTCTCTATATTTTCAATATTTGCTAGGGGAATAATCAAATCCATCTTTGGCAGCCATCTTAAAAAATGTAGCTCATCTGGTGTTAAAAGTAATGAGCCATTCCCTCTAACCTGAGTCCTGCCAGCCGATTTCTGACCGAAAAAATTAACTTCCTTACTAAAATAAATAATTCTATCTTTATGATAATTTGTAAATAGTTCTTCTGCCCTTTTTCTTTTAATAGATGCAATCTTTTTGTGCACTAGATAGTAAAGGACAGCTAAGAGAACAGGGATTAGCAAAATAAATGTTTTTTGATTGAAAAACTGCATAATTAACCTCCCTAAAGAGCTGATATTAAATTAAATAAAAATATTTTTCTATAAATCAAGACAATAAAATTAAATCTCTCTGCTGACAGTGTTCTCTAAACTTCCAATTCCTTCAATTTCAATTGTTATTTGGTCTCCGTCTCTTAAAAAAATCTTCTCTTCTCTGGCAAATCCAACCCCCTCAGGAGTACCGGTTAGAATAACTGTCCCCGGCAGCAAAGTCATATTATGTGATAAATAACTAATCAGCTGTTCTACCTTAAAAATCATATCTGAGGTTTTCGACTCCTGCATAGTTTTTCCATTTAAAATTGATCTAATCTTTAAGTTATTGGGATCCAGGTCAGTTTCAATCCAGGGTCCAAGCGGACAAAATGTATCAAAAGATTTTCCCCGCGCCCACTGTTTGTCCAGTTTCTTCTGACAGTCACGCGCGCTGACATCATTAGCACAGCTGTAACCAAGCACATAATCTTCAACCTCAACAGTTTCAAGATTTTTAGCTTTTTTTGAAATTATAACTGCCAGTTCAGCTTCAAAATCAACCTCTTCTGGAGCCAGTTTTGGTAAAATAATATCTGCTGCTGGATCAGTAATACTGCTGGTTGCCTTTAGAAAAACAACTGGACGCTCTGGAATTTCAGCCCCAGTTTCAACTGCATGCTGTCTGTAATTTAACCCAATTGCTATTATATTTGGCGGCTGAACTGGAGCCAGGAGTTTAAGCTGATCAAGCTCTGCAACCTCTTTGCCTTGAGAAAACTCTGAAAAAATATCTCCTTCAAGCTCAAATACTGTCTCACCTTTTAAGATTCCGCTTTTTATTTGATCATCTTTTTGATATCTAATAATTTTCATTTGCTGCTCACCTACTCAATTCTATAGTTTATAGATAAATTTCTTCGATAATCCCTCTCAACTCTGCCACTAATTCTTTACTACCTGCAATTAAAAGCGGGGCTCCTCCAATTTCAGACTTATAGACTTCTCCCCCCGCCTCTCTGACCAATAATTCTCCCGCTGCAAAATCCCATACTTTAAGTTTGAATTCCCAGTAGGCATCAATTCGACCACTGGCCACTGAAACAAGATCAAAAGCAGCACTTCCAGAACGCCTGAGACCTCTGATATTCTTTAAAATTTTATTTAGGGGTTCCAGATTATCAATTTTTGATTCCTTTTTATCATAGGGAAAACCGGTAGCAACCAGCGAATTATTTAAGGCTGTTTTATGAGAAATTTTAATTGCTGTCCCGGATTTATAGGCTCCTTTATCTTTGATTGCCGAATACACCTCATCAAGTTCCGGAATATAAATAACGCCCATCACAACTTCATTTTCATATTTTAAGGCAATAGAAACACAATAAATAGGATAGGAACTGGCATAATTATTGGTTCCATCCAGAGGATCAATGACCCAGGTATATTTGCTCTTTTTATCTTCATAATCACTTTCTTCCCCCATAATATTATGTTCAGGATAACTTTTTTCAATCTTAGCTCTGAGCATATCTTCACTCAACAAATCAATTTCTGTAACAAGATCAGTGATTGTACTTTTAGTCTCAACATTAAAGTTCTCTTTTTTTAACTTTTCCTTCTGCATCTTCCCCACATTTATAGCCCATTCCTTGGCATGTACTGCTGCGTCTACTAAATTTATCAAATTAAAAATACACCTCCAGGATTAGTCTTTATTCAACTTAATTCTATCAAAAACTTTCTCTGATTACAATTTTAAGAGCATCTCATAATGAGGAATATCATCTTCTAAATATCTATCAGAAACAACCTCAAAGCCCAGACTCTTATAAAAATCAAGAATATATTCCTGAGCAGAGATCCTAACTGCTTTTGTATCCATGTTATTTTCAATAAAAGAAATTGCCTGCTGCACCTGCTTTAATCCCAGTCCCTGTCTTCTAAATTCTTTTTTTACAAGTACCCGCCCAATTGAAATCTCTGGATAGGATAAACCGGAAGGAATAATCCGCAAATAAGCAGCAATTTGATCCTGTTCCTGATAAAATAAATGAAAAGAATCCTGATCTTTATTATCACACTCATGGTAGGGACAGTCCTGCTCAACGACAAAGACATTAATCCTGGCTTCAATTATTTTATATAACTCCTGGTTTGTTAGTTCTTCAAATTTTTTTATATATAGTTCCATCATCTACTCCTTTGACAATTTATAGTCCGATTTCAATTATTTATTGAAAGACATTTCTACAACTGCAGCTTTTTCCGCTCTGGAAAAATAATAGCCCTGATAATAATTACAGTTATTTTTTCGTAAAAATTCTAATTCTTCCTTTGTCTCTACTCCTTCAGCCACAACTTCCAGGCCTAAATTCCTGCCCATCATAATTATCGTTTTTACAATATTTAAGTTACTGCGGTTGTGGACAAATGACTTATCAATTTTTAGTTTGTCGAGGGCAAAGCGATTTAAATATTCAAGTGATGAATAACCGGTTCCAAAATCATCAATTGAAATTTTGACTCCCAGCTGCTTCAGCTTTCTTAAAACTTCTACGGTATATTCAATATCTTTAATTACTGTTCTTTCGGTTATCTCTAGCTCTAAAAATTCTGCTTCCAGCTGATGTTTATTCAGCAGCTTTTCTATTTTTTGAACAAAATCATCCTGCTGAAACTGCTGGGGTGCAATATTTACTGACATGACTAGGTTTTGATAGCCTTTATTCTGCCAGCTTTTTAACTGCTGCAGGGCTTCATTTAAAATCCAGTCACCCAGTCTTAAAATCATCCCTGTTTCTTCGGCCAGCGGAATAAACTCTGCCGGTGAAATTCTTCCCTCTTTGGGGTGCTGCCAGCGTATCAGCGCTTCTACTCCAATAACCCTATCAGTCTTAGTTTCCAGCTGGGGTTGATAAAAAAGCTGAAACTCATTATTGACCAGTGCTTTCCTCAACTTCCCCTCTAAATTTAAGCGGCCTGAAAGCTGGCCCAGCATCTTCTGGTTAAAAAATTTGATATTATTTTTTTCATCAACAAAATGAAGAGCAAGCCTTGACTTTCGAATCAGATCAGAACAACTTTCCTCTTCCTGGTTAACCGCTATCCCAATTTTTATTTTTAAATAAACAAGATTATTGTTGACCTCATAGGGTTCTGAAAGTTTAGTAATAATCTCTTCTGCATATTTTTGGATCTCCGCTTTATTTTTTGCTGAAGCAAAATAGAAAATAAACTCATCACTTTTCCGGGCAATTGTCATCTCTTCAGATAAGCTTTTGCTCAGCCGCTGATAAAGTTCCTGCAGAATTTCATTACCTTTTTGATAACCATAATTACTGTTAACTAAAGTTAGGTTATCTGTAATCAGGGTAAATAAATAAACATCACTGGCACTGTCTTTGTTTTTCTTTAGAGTTTCCGAAAGATTGCTTTCTAAAAAGTTCAAATTAGGCAGACCAGTCAGGGGATCATTGTAAGTTAACTTTTTTATTCTACTCAGCATCTGATTAAAGCCGGAAGCAAGACTGCCAAACTCATCTTCACTTTTAATATCAAGTTTAAAACTCAGCTGCCCGTTTTCTACTCTTTTAAATGCTGAGACGATCTGCTGGATATTCTGATTTATGTATTCTGAAATATCGAAAATAATTAAAAATATAATTAGAATAATTATAGCAAAAGTAATTAAAAGTAAATAAAATGTATCATCACGAATATTTTTAATTTTTGAAAGAATCCGCAGGACAATGCTGTAATAACTGCTCTGATAACCTCCAGATCCCACAAACATATCTGTGCCCTCAATCTGCTGCAGGTATCCATATTTTGTTTCAATCATTCCATTGCTGGGATTAGTGTAGGGATAACTCAATCTGCCGCTGCCTTTATTTTCAATAAGGGTAATCATTTCTTTTAACAGGGCTCTATCCCTAACCTGAAGGTCAATTCTATTTTTTCCTTCAAAGGCAGGTGTCGGAGGCAGAGAAATTGTATTACCATCCAGGTCATAAATATAAAAATAAAGATCATCAATAGCTATATCACCATTTAACTGAGCCATCATATTCCTCAACTCAGCTTCAGTTACAGTTTCACCCTGCGCCTCTTTTTCCTGGAGCCGCATCTGATAGACTTCAGATAAAATTTCTGCTCTACTTTTAACCAGAGCTTCGTATTTATCAAACTTTCTTTCCAGTAATTCTGATTCCATTAAAGTCTGGTTTTCATCAGAAAGATAATCAAACTGATAAATAACAATTGCCAGCAGAATAATCATCGTCAGAATAAAGCTGAGTCCAATTCCCAGTAAAATTTTATTTTTGATAGATAAATTTTTAAGTATTCTCATCATTAGCTCCTATTTATATTTTTGCGTGCTGATTAGAGAAATTTAAACCATATTATTAGTTTTTATTATAACAGAAATATCTAATTATATCTATTTTTGCTGCCAATTTTACTAAATTCTGAATATTATTTCAAACAATTAAAAAAAGAAAACAGCCACTACAGCTGTTTTGATTAATCTTTATTTTGATTTGAATTTTCCTGTTTCTTTTCTTTTACTGCTTTTGACATTGTTTTTTTGAGAGTTTTCATCATATCTTCTTCACTATCAACACCCATTACTATAATGTCAGGACTGCCGCCAAAATAGTGATTAAATACCTCGAAGACTAAAATCCCGGTTAAAAGAGCAGCCAGAGCTAACTCCAAACCAAACTCAGTATAAACAAGGGCAAAAGCTAGTGCAGATATAAATCCAATTACATAAGACAGTTGATTCCTATGCTGGGTAATAAACATTGAGAGAAGGTCTTTTAAAACATTTAATTTTTTCTTGATAATACCACTTCTCCTTTATAGTGATTTCTTAAGAGTATCTACATAATATCAGTCCTGACTATGAATGTCAAAAGCTCAGCCTATGCTATATAGACTGAGCTCATAAGTTAGTTTTAATATGATTTTCTATTATTATTTAACTAAAAAGATATCATTATAATAGTCACTTTCTATTTCTCTTTTGTGAGCAAGCTCAGGATTAAGATTTTCAGTAAAAACCTGAAGCCACTCAGCATAAAGCTGATGCATTAACTCCAGCTCAACCTCTGTCTGCTGCCAGAATTCCTGATGAAGGCGACTCTGATGTTTCCAGATTATCTTCCCATCTTCTTTTACTGCACCAGAAAGACGATCACAGGGCATTCTTTCCACAAAATGCTCATTTATTATTTCAAAAGCGTCATTTAAATTAAACTGTTCTACATCATCTCTTACTTTAGCTTTTTCGGCCAGTTCTTCTGCCTGCTCAGAATAAATGGATAATAATAACTCCTGGTCATTAAACTCGTCCATTAATGCAGCAACTACTGCTGCTTCTCTGCTCTGAGCACTGCTGATTGCTGCCTCAAGCCAGGGATGAATATCACTACCGCCAATTAATTCTACCAGCGGCTTATCTTCTTTCAACTCACCGTACTTATGGCGGTAAGGAAAAATTAAGTCATCTACTTTTTCTGCTGAATATTTCTGGCTGAACTGATCAACAATCTCAGCCTCTCTTTCTTCAACAATCTGAATCTGTTTATATAACCACATATGGATTGGACCTAAAAATGCACTCATTATCAAAACTCCTTTTTATATACTTGATTATTCTTCTCAAGTTATTATAGCATTTTTGAAAAGAGCTTTATATGATTTGCATCACACTAGCAGCCAACCACCATATTTTAAATAATCTTTTTGAATTTAAAAAAGATTTTCAGCCACTGGAAAATATAAATTTTCTCAGCTAGCGAATAGTGATTTTATGAGTGCATTCAAATTCTTTACCTGCTTTTAATTTTCTGATTCCTTCCTTTTCCTCTATTTTACCACTGCTGTCCACTGAATCAGCAATTCCCTGCCAGGGCTCAATACAAATAAATGGTGCCTCTGCTGATTGAGACCAGACTCCAAGGTAGGGAAAATCTTTAAATTCAACTCCTACTTCTCTGTCAGATTTTCTGCTTTTTAAAGTTATCTTTTCTGATTTTAAATTTTTAAATACCAAGGCATCATCTTTAAAAGTGTCCGCCCGCAGTTCTAAAATCTTAGAGTCAGTTAAAACTTTTTTAGTCTGATGATTAAGGAGTCCAGATTCTAATAAATATTTATCCGCATTTTCTTTCTTCTCAAATTCTAAATAATAATCTTCTTTGCTTTCTCCCTCAGTCAGCGGCCAGTAAAATGCAGGGTGGGCTCCAATTGAAAAGTAAATTTCCTGATGATCGTGGTTAACCACTCGGTAAGAGATAGCAAGAGAATTACCTTTAATAGTATATTTAATTTCCAGTCTGAATCTGAAAGGATATTTTTCTAAAGTATCCTCGCTCTCCTCAATTGCATAAGTTAAGTGATTCCTGCTCTGCTCAACCAGCTCAAACTCCTTATCTCTAGCGAAACCGTGCTGAGTCATCATATATTTTTGACTATCATAAAAATAGCGGTCATCTTTTAGACGGCCAACAATCGGAAATAAAACGGGCGCTCTTCTCCCCCAGTACTCGGAATTCCCATGCCAGAGGTAGTTTTTATTATCTTTTTTTAATATTAATTTCTGCAGCTGAGCTCCAGCTGTATCAACTTCAATTTTTATTTCGTTATTTTCCAGTTTTGAAATCATAAATAATCTCCTCCTGGTCATTTTTTATATTTCGTAAATTATTAATTTCTATATTTAGATTATATAATAGATAAATTAATTTTAAAAGATATTACAGTTAATTTAAAAAAGCAGCTTTAAACCCTGGAACTTAATTTATTCATTAAAAAAAGAAGGATTTTTCTACTTTAGCAAGAATATTATAAATAACGCTAAAACGATTTCGGTTTATATCTAATTGTTGACTTAAAGTTTTTTATCAGTCATTTAGAAAGGAGTTATATTGTGAAATATGGTTATTTTGATGATCAGAGTAAAGAATATGTAATTGAGAGACCAGATACTCCCTATCCCTGGATTAATTACCTTGGTTCTGAAGAATTTTTTGGCTTGATTTCGAATACTGGTGGAGGTTACAGTTTCTATAAAGATGCCAGCAAAAGACGCCTAACCCGCTACCGCTACAATAATGTTCCTGCTGACTCAGGCGGCAGGTATTATTATATTTACGAAAATGGTGATTATTTTTCTCCTGCCTGGGCACCACAGAAATCTGAGCTGGACAGCTATCAGTGCCGCCACGGGCTTGGTTATACAGTAATTGAATCAGAAAAAAATAATTTAAAAACAGAAATGAAGTTTTTTGTTCCCAAAGGTGATAATACGGAATTACATCAGATAAAGATTAAAAATTTGGCTGATTCCAGCAGAAAACTGAAACTATTTTCTTTCCTCGAATTCTGCCTCTATGATGCAGAAGATGATATGACTAATTTCCAGCGCAATTTTAATACTGGAGAAGTTGAAGTGGATGGATCCACAATCTATCATAAAACTGAATACAGAGAAAGAAGAAATCACTACACTTTTTATAATGTCAATCAGGAAATTGCCGGTTTTGATACCGACCGCGAAAGTTTTCTAGGTTTATATAACAGCTTTGCTGAACCACAGGTATTAGAAGCTGGAAAATCTTCTAATTCTATTGCTCACGGCTGGTCTCCTATTGGATCTCATTCCCTGGAAATCAAACTGGAAGCCGGTGAAGAAAAAGAATTTATCTTCCAGCTTGGATATATTGAAAATGATAATGATCAGAAGTGGGAAAAACCTGGAGTAATTAATAAGGAAAAGGCTAAAAAATTAATAGCAAAGTATGATAGTTCAGCCAAAGTAGAAAAAGCCTTTGCAGAACTCAAAAATCACTGGGATAAGCTCCTCTCATCTTTTTCGATCAAGCACCCAGATTCTAAATTAGAAAGAATGGTCAACACCTGGAATCAGTATCAGAATATGGTCACCTATAATCTGGCCCGCTCTGCCTCCTATTTTGAATCAGGTATCAGCCGTGGAATTGGTTTTAGAGATTCTAACCAGGATCTGCTGGGCTCAGCTCACATGATTCCCGAGCGAGTAAAACAGAGAATCAAAGATCTGGCAGCAACTCAGTTTGAAGATGGCAGTGCCTACCATCAGTATCAACCTTTAACCAAAAAAGGAAATGATAAAATAGGAAGCGGCTTTAATGATGATCCTCTCTGGTTAATCTTTGCAGTGGCAGCATATATCAAAGAAACAGGTGATTACTCTGTACTGAAAGAAGAAGTTCCTTTTAATAGTGCTAAAAAAGCAAATATTTTTGATCACCTGGAAGCTTCTTTTATGCATGTAGTTAATAATCTTGGTCCCCACAATTTACCTTTAATCGGCCATGCTGACTGGAATGACTGCTTAAACTTAAGTGCTTTTTCTGAAAAACCGGGCGAATCTTTCCAAACTGTAAGCAACAAAGATGACAGTCAGGCAGAGTCTGTAATGATTGCCGGAATGTTTTTAACTGCAGGTCCTGATTTTGTCCACCTGGCCAGAAAAATGGAAAAAGAGAAGCTGGCAGCAGAGGCAGAAGATGCTCTTGCTGAAATGAAAAAGGCTGTAAACAAATATGGCCGTGATGATGAGTGGTTCTTAAGAGCTTATGACTATTACAGTGATAAAGTTGGCTCAAAAGAAAATGAATACGCAGAAATATTTATTGAGCCTCAGGGCTTCTGCATCATGGGAGGAATTGGACTGGAAGATGGTTTTGCTGAAAAAACTTTAGATTCAGTAAATAAACGATTGAATTCTGAACACGGTCTGATGATTTTAGATCCAACAATTAAAGAATATCAGCTTAATCTTGGCGAAGTAAGTTCCTATCCACCTGGATATAAGGAAAATGGTGCAATCTTCTGCCACAATAACCCCTGGATAATGATTGCCGAAACAATTGTTGGTAATGGAGAGCGTGCTTTTGAATATTACAGTAAAATTGCTCCCGCCTACAGAGAAGAAATAAGCGAGCTGCACAGAACTGAACCTTATGTTTATTCTCAGATGATTGCCGGAAAAGATGCAGCCACCTTTGGTGAGGCTAAAAACTCCTGGTTAACAGGAACAGCTGCCTGGAACTTTGTAGCTATAAGCCAGTGGATTTTAGGAATCAGACCAGAGTTTGAAGGCCTAAAAATTGATCCATGTATCCCAGCTGACTGGGATGGATTTAAAGTTCAGCGTAAATTTAGAGGAACTGAATTTGAAATTGAAATTAGAAACTTTGATAATGTAAATAAGGGAGTTAAGAAAATTTTAGTTGATGGTAAGAAGATCGAAGGACAGCTACTAAAAGATTTCTCTAAAGATAAAGTTAAAGTTGAGGTTGAAATGGGATAGATCATTGAAAATTAAGCAGAAAAAAAGCGGCCTGACTCTATTAAGAGTTTTGGCCGCTTTCTTATTTAACTAATCAATTATTTTAATAGTCTGCTCTAAAGTTAACTTCTGTTTCTGGTCCTGAAAATCTATCATTCTCAGGTGTAAAACCTTGGATTGATCCGGTAATCTGAGGAGTAACTATTACAGTTCCCCAGACACTTGTAGATGTCCAGCTACCATCATCAGCAGTTATTGCATTTGCTATTAGAGTATTATCTGAAGCTCTTCTAATTTCAATGTGAACATTAGAACCACCATTACTTTCTACTACACCTGATAATGTGTAATATTCATAATTATCAGCTGGTTGAGCTTTAAAATTAGCAATGTTATTTGCATCATCTACAGTTATATTGGCCGGACTAAACTGCCAGTCATCAAGTTCTGGAGTCACTACTACTTCTCCAGTTAGGCCAGTTTTTTCCCAGTTTCCTTCATAATCAGTAATAACTGAACTTCCATCATTAAAGTTAATTACTACATCTGGAATTGGAATATTTTCCTCATTAGTTACTCTACCACTAACTGTATAGGGTTGTTCTTCTGCTATTGCTGTGAAATTAACATTCTCATCTGTAGTTTCTACAGGAATTGTTGGGGGTTCAAAAGTATAATTGAATTTTTCAGCTTTAATTTCAACTTTACCAAACAGATCTGATTTTTCCCAATTTCCACCTGCATCTGTCATAACTGAAGAAAATTTGCCATTATTAAATGTTATTTTTGTATTTTCTATTCCATTTCCTTTTTGATCAACAACTTTACCCGAAACAATATAGAAATTTTCAGTTGAAAGTGCTGTAAAATTAACATTCTCATCAGATGTTTCAAGACTTCTCGTTGGAGGCTCAAAAGTATATCCATACTTTTCAGCTTTTACCTCTATTCTACCAGTTAAACCCTCTTTTTTCCAGCTGCCATCTTCAGCTGTCATAACTGATGAAAATTCACCATTATTAAAATGAATGATTACATCAGATATGCTCTCTCCTAAATCATTTTCAATTATACCGGATAAAAAGAATGCATTGTTTTCATTATCATCAGAGCCATCATCCCCACCTGGATTATTTGAATCATCACCGGAATCAGTTCCGTTCGAATTTGCAGTAAAAATAATCTCATCTTTATTTTCATCTAATTGAGATAAGTGAAAACTGCTGGGTGAAAAAGTATAACCAGACTTTTTCGGGGTAATTTCTATATCACCATTAAGACCGGTTTGTTTCCAACTTCCATCTGCCAGTGTCTTTACAGATGAACCATCACTAAAATTAACTGATGCACTTTCAATTCCTGCTCCACTACTATCCTTTACCGTCCCTGAAGCCTCATAGTCTTTAAAATACAGCTGATCACAACCTGTTAAAAGAAAAAAAGCTGATACTATTAATAAAATAACAACAAGACCTTTTTTCAGCATAAACCCACTCCCCCTTATGTATAAATATAAAAATAATGAATACATTTCTATATTATGTTATTTATTAACTTCTCCAGCAATTAAAATAATCCTTCAAAAAAATGTGATAATTTTGAAATTTATCCTTTTTTCTTGCATTGTTTTATCGATGATTATATTATTATAGTTACTACTAAAGAAATGAGGAATTTTAAATGAAATTAATCTACAGAAAGACAATTTCTTTTGTTTTAACAATCTTAACTAATATTTTAAGCTTTATCTTTGCGACTCAAATATTTAATTTGATTAAAATTACTATGCTGCAGTCTGGATATAGGGAAGGTGGAGGTGTGCCACAATTTATTAAAGTTTTTACAGGTATTCCTCTATTTTTAATCGTGGCAATCTCCTGGATGGGATTTTTCATTTACTCATTTTATTATTATGAGAAAGGAGCAGAAAAGAGAAATCTTATAGAAAGATTTCTCTTTATTAGTGGAGGTGAAATTTTATTGATTCCATTTATTATTTTAATTTATCAATTATTTTTACCTATACCGACTCGAATAAGTGATATTTTCTTACTTGCAATTACTTTTATTGGTGGGGTTGTTTCTATTTATCTTTCTAAAAAGCTGGATATCAACTTTTAAACAACCCCCATCGCCCTAAAAATAAAAACAAATAGAGTCAGCGAAAATACTGAACCCAGGGTAGTCATCATAACTATTGATGCTGCCAGGTTTTCGTCTCCTCCCATAGCTGCAGTGATAATTGCTGAAGAAATGGAAGTTGGCACTCCAAACAAAATATAAATTAAAAAGATTTCTTGATTTCCAAGACCAAATATAAAGGCTGCCAGTACTGCTGCTGTCGGATTAATAATCAATTTGAAAATTGTAGCAGCAACTGCAGGTCTGATATCAACAAATAATTTATCGACCCTAAAGGTAGCTCCAATTGTCAGCAGGGCCAGTGGAGTAGCTAAAACATCAAAGTAATTAGCAGTATTCTGCAGTAGTGTTGGGAATCTGAATTCTACTAAAGAAGCTATGATCCCCAGAACAATTGCAATAATAAAGGGATTTGTGATGATGTTTTTTAGAGAATTTTTAAACTGGTTTTTAGATTTATTATCAGGATTGCTCAGCACTAAAACCAGTACTGCCAGCACATTATAGACTGGAACTACAAAAGCAACTACCAGAGAGGCTAAAGGACCAACAGCCCCTGTCACATTCTCTAAAAGAGAAAAACCTACATAAACAAAATTACCTCTAAAGGTCCCATGAATAAAGGCCCCCACTTTACTATCTTCCTTTATAACAAATTTTGAATAAATATAAATTATAATTACACTCAAAGTTGTACCGATAATTGCAAAGCTGATAAACTTTAAATTAAAGTTATCTGCAACTGAGCTCTTAGATACACTATTAAAGAGTTTTAAGGGTAAGGCTATGTAAAAAACAATAAAATTAGCAGCATTAATAAAGTCCTGCTTAATTATATTTTTCCTCTGCAAAATAAAACCACTCAACATAATCAAAAATATAGGTAAAGCAACACTAAGACTGAATATAAAATTGGCTAACATAATTACCTCCTGCGATATTTGTATTTAATAGTAGTTTATGTGAAAATAAGAGGAATAACAAGACATTTATTGTTATAAGTATTTGTTTTCCTACTTTTTTTGATATAGACGAGAAAAAAGCAGAAAGCCCCTGATAAACGGCCTCTCTGCTTGATTAATCAAATTTTATTTCACTACTTCGTCATTAAGATACTTGTTCCAGACTGTTTCAAACCAGTTATTATCTTCGGGAATCTCTCTGATATCCTGCCAGCTGAATTCAAAATGATCACCTCTGTATCTTAAGCGCTGGATCTTTTGGCTTAAGGCACCATCTTCCAGGCTGAATCTAAAATCTTCGCTTAAGCTCTCTAATGGCAGCTCTCCCTTTTCATCCTGAACCAAATAGGAGCCGCGGCTTTTACCACCAAGCTGAATATAATCTTTAAAGGCGGTTAAATAAACTAATTGGGCTAAGAGCAGATCATAATTTTGAAAAGCCAAACTTAAATCACGAATAGAATTTAGACTACTGATTTTTCCCAACCTTTCTAATTCAGACTCTGTTTCCTTAAGAGCGGCTTCGATTGCAGCGAGATTTCGAATATGAGCTCCAGCTTTACTCATTCTCTCACCTAAATTTTCTCTGATCTCAATAACATTTGCTGAAGGTTTTTTAATTGACTGGATAAATTTTTCACCCAGCTTTAATTTCTTTTTGATTTGAGAGGAAGCTTGAGCTAAAAACACATCTAGCTCAGCTGGCTCTTTTTGATAACAGGCGGTGATATACTGAGCAGCTCTGGTACTTCCCACCTGGCCTGAATTAAGGGCAGTTCCTCCGGGTCGATAGACTCCGTGACTGCCATTTGCTTCTCCGACCGGGAAAAAGTGAGCAAGATTACTCTCCCACCAGATATTACCCTCAAGACCTCCGTTGTTGTGCTGAGCGCAAACTGCAATTTCCAGCATTTCACTGGTCAAATCAATACCATTGTCAGCATAAAGATCAATTGCTGGCTGGTTCATCTTTTTAAGCCTCTCAATTGGAGTTCCAAATAGGGCCTCAGAATTTTCAAGGTACTGATAGGTCTCTTCGCCCAGTTGAGAAAAGTTTAGATTTCCATTTTCGGAGGCAAATTTAGGATTCTGACGGTAATCAAGCCAGACCCTTCTTCCTTTAACAACAGTTTCATTATAAACTAAGATATCAATTAGAGATGAGCCAAAATCTTCAACCTTCCGGGGATCAAAGGGCCACTGATAGCCTTTAAGAAAAATTGCATCCAGCATCTTCCCGGGAACAGCAAAATATTCATTTAAAAACTCCTGCCTGTCATTCCCCTCCTGATCGGTTGAGATATAAGTTGGTAAAACCTGCTGATAGGTACCAGAGAGATTCCAGCGAAATTTAATTGAGGCAATTCCGTACTGCCACTCAGTTAAATTTTTTCCTTTTACCCCGGCCTCAAAGGCAAGCCCTGATGCACCAGTTTGAGACCCCGGATAAACTGAAGTAGCATAAAGTCCAGCTGGACCACCTGTGGCATAAACTATATTGGTAGTATTGAAAAGAGTATAGCGTCTTTCTTCATTTTCCAGCTGATTTTTATTCAGGGTTAAAAGGCCGACAGCGTTTTCCTGCTTTTGATCAGTTAAAACTGCTATCACCTGATAATTATCAAAGATTTGAACCCCCTTATTTTTAACCTCTTTTTCCAATTTTTCTGTCATATAGCGAGAAGTTAAGGGCCCGGCGGAAATTGCTCTCTTGCGGGGATCATGGTCTGTTTTATAACCTACATATTCTCCAAAACGATTGTGGGGAAAAGGGACCCCAATATCCACCAGATGGTAAAATGAACGGGCTGATAAAGCCGCTTCAACAAGTGCTATATCTCCATCCATACTGCCACCAGAGAATAATGTTTCTGCCATTTTGAATACTGAATCCTGATCTTTACCTCCAAGAGTTAATTTGTAATAAGTCTGCTTATCAGATCCGGTATTGCGGGAAGTACCCATATTAATACCTTCGGTAACAACTGCTATATCTTTTTGGCCGAAGTTATAGAGCCTATCAGCTGCATTTAGCCCTGCAGCTCCGGATCCAACCACGACAGTATTTAATGAGTAGACATCGAGCATTTTATCTTCTATTTGAAGCTGATCTTTTCGCATTTTTTCCTCCTCTAATAAATTTCAAGCCGATAATTTAGGCTTTAATTATTGTCAGCATATATTTTTTCTAAAATATTATTTTTGATTATAAAAAAACTAATAGTTAGTGCATCAGCGGCTTCTCCTGCAGTTAGAGCGATAGCAGCAATTATAGCAGCATTGATTTCCACTGTCAGAGCTAAAATTAAAAAGACTAAAATTACAAATACAAGCCCAACAATTTTAGCAACTGCGATAATATTGGTAGTCTGCCGCTGCATCATCACTCCCCAGAAGGTCTCTCTAAAAGCCCTGATAATTGGAAATAGAATAAATGCCACAATTACTTTTTTGACGATCGATGTTATTGCTGGAGAAACAGAAATAAGTTTAATTAAAACAAAATCACCAATTGGAGTAAAGGCAAGTATTGCTAAAATAAAACTCACAATTGTTCCTGTCGCCAGAGAAAATTTTAAAATCCGCTGCCAGTTATGATTATTCAATTCCCGCGCATAAACAAGTGAACACTGATGCAGTTGATCTAAAGGTCCCACAAAAATCATTACCAGCGTCCAACTGACACCATAGGCAGCCAGATCATGGGTCCCAATACTGCTCCTAACAATTCAACTCTGGACAACTGGCTGTACAAAACGTGCCAAAAAGGCCATCACTGCAATTGGAATAAAAAATTTCGTTATTCTTTTTAAATTAACTTTTTTACTTACATTATTTGGCAAACTGGCATTAACAGCATTATGAGTAATTCCAATAATAACTGGCATCACTGCCAGGGGTAAGAAAAACTTTATTAATTCCGGATATTTAATTTCTGTAACTTTTAATTTTTTATTTTCTGACATTAAATTCTCCTTGTAAACTCCAGATTGTTAAACTATTTTTATATTATCTACATTCTTATTTTTAGTTCCAGTTCTTAAAAAAATCTATTGCAGGAGCTGCTGCAACTGAATGCTCTGCATTTTTTAAAATATTAAATTCAAGCCGTTCTTCTGAATCTAAAAATTTATAAATTTTCTCTATTTCTTTATATGCCTTTTGAGCTGATTCAAGTGGAAACAAACTGTCTTTTTCCGCAGCCTGAATCATAAGAGGTGTCGGAGCAAGAGCAGAAATAATTGTGGGTAATTCTGCTTGCTTTAAAATGCCGGGTAGATAGTTATCCAGGCAGTGTCTTCTCGCCATAATACTTTCTTTATAATATGAAGTATAGCCACTAATTACTACTGCCTTAATTCTAGCTTCAAATAAGGCACTTAAAATTGCAACCGGTGCCCCTCCTGAAAAGCCAAGCAAATTAATCTGATTTTTTACTACATCATCTCTTTTTTCAAGAATTTTAAAAGCTGACAAGATATCCCAGAGCCTCAGCCTTAAAATGCTCTCTCCATATAATAAAAGCTGACTATTTATCCTGTAACAGGAATTGAGAGTAGGATCATCACTCAGCTCCGGGTCATTTTTATAATCTTCCAGCAATCTACGATCTCCAAAGCCAATTAATTCCGGAACAATTACTATGTAACCAGCCTTAACAAAGTCAACCGCCAGATTATTATGACAGGTACTCTCCCACAGATCTTCTCCAGCTCCATTAATTCCAACTGTCTCCCTATTACCATTTCCGTGTCCGTGAGCAATTATAACCGCAGGGAATATATCCTGCTTAAACCTGGGTATTAAAAGATAAGCAGGGATTTTAAGATAGCCTTTAACCTGATAAGAAATTCTAATTCTTTTATAGCTGGTAAAATCTCTTTCTGAGAGAATCTCTATCTTAGAAATCTCAGTCTTCTTAGGAGCTCCACCTATAATTTCAGCAACTTTATCTTTTAATTTCCGGCGCCACTGCTGCCATTCTTTTTTATTTTTCGCTTTAAAAATAAATTGCGGTGAATTTTGCTGATATAATTTATCCAGATAAGAGTCTGGTGAAAAAATATTTTTCTCTCCTGCCATCTTTTAACACCTCAGATTAGTTATTATTGTCTGCAGCTACTCTTTTCAATATTTAAATTGGCTACATTTTTAAACTTAAACTGTTCTTCAGCTTCAACTTCTAAATTAATATTTTTAAGATATAAGCCATCAAGATTACTTGCTCTTAGGCCTTCTTTACCGCTGAGTGCAATATTCTCCAGAGTTATATCCTTCATTTTCTTTTCCGGTAAACCTCTTAGAACAACAGGCTGTTCAATATTTTCTCCCTTAATATTGCGCACAGTAATATTTCTAAATAAAGGCGGCATCTCACTCCTCGGTTCAACTGTAGTTGCATCATAATACATATTTAAAATAATTCCTTCTTCCCGCAGATTGTTGATCTCAATATTTTCAAAAAGTAGATTTTCTACACAACCACCGCGGCCGCGCATAGATTTTAAGCGGACTCCTCTTTCTCCACCATTAAAAACACAGTCATGAACATGAACATTTTTAACTCCACCTGACATCTCACTGCCGATTACTACTCCCCCGTGACCCTCTTTGGCCCTGCAGTTTCGAATCAGTAGATTTTCAGTTGGCTTATTTACTCTTCTACCGTCTTCATTGATTCCAGATTTAATTGCAATACAGTCATCACCGGTTTCAAAATCACAGTCTTCAATCAGCATATTCTTACAGGAGTCAGGATTGATTCCATCTGTATTGGGTCCATCAGTAATAATTTTTAGATCTCTAATAATTGTATTTTCGCAGTATACAGGATGAATTGTCCACATTGGTCCATCTACAATTGTAATTCCTTCAATCAAAATATTTTTAGAATTAATAGGTTGAATAAACTGGGGTCTTAAACCTTCCTCTCTACCAAAAATTCTTTCTTTAACTGGAATTTCATTAAATTCAGCATCATAGAGTTCTTTGGCTGCTGCCTGCTGAGTCTGTTTCCAGGGCCACCACTTATCTCCATTACCAAGTAGTTTTCCCTGACCGGTAATTGCAATATTTTCACAGTCCTGAGCATAAATTAAGGGAGAATAATTATAGCATTCATTGCCTTCCCAGCGGGTAAAAACAACAGGTAGGTAAGCTTCAAAGTTATCACTAAAAGAAATAACCGCTCCCTCTTCTAACTTTAAGTGAACATTGCTTTTCAAGTGAATGGGACCCGTATACCAGATTCCAGCCGGTATATTAATTGTTCCTCCACCTGCCTGATGACAGCTTGAGATTGCTTCTGCAAAAACCTCTGTATTATCAAAGTTTCCATCTGGAACTCCACCAAATTCTTTTAGATCAAACTCCATGTCTGGAAATTCCGGTCTTTTGACTTCTATTTCAAAATTATTTTTTAACATCTCAACCTCCATTTAAGCTGCCTAAAATTTAATTAATTTATTTTGATCTGCTGAGCGCCTGGCCTGCAGGGCTGCTTCGGTAACTCTAAAAGACTCCTCCGCTGTAATCAGGCATTCACAATTACCTTTGACCCAATCCAAAAAATCAGCAAAAATTTCTTTTTTCTTAACCAGAGGAAGTTCCCTGTTTCCTTCAACTTCATCATTAATTAAGTAAACTTTTTCTTTTAAAACTTCGATAACTCCTTTATCCCCTGCAATTCTAATCCTGTCATCATCATGGCTGGTTGCATTTTGCGGCCGTAAGTAGTCAATATTAACTGAGCCAAAAACCTGATCCTCAAAATCAAAATGACAGAGAGCTGAGACTTCTAATTCTCCGTGGTTCTGATTGGCTGTAGTTGAATGTGAGGCATAGACTGATTTAAAATCCTTGCCGCTCAGCCACTGCATCCAGTCAATTGCATGACTGCCTACCCAGGGAATAGTCCCCCCATAAGTCTCGCGTTTTTTATAAAAATCTTCGCGTTGACCCAGCCTGTATGATTTTTGAGCATTCATCAATCTAACTTCGCCTATTGCTCCCTCTTTAATATATTTATAGGCAGTTAAAAACCAGGGCTGATAACGAATCCCAAACATTGCTGCCAGTTTAGAACTACTTTTATCATAGGCGCTTTTTACATCTGCCAGTTCTGTTAGAGTAGTAGCAATCGGTTTTTCAATAAAAAGATCAATATTTCTCTTTAAAACTTCAACTGCTACCTGAGCGTGATCCCCAAAATGACAGGCAACAGCAGCAAGATCTGGCTGCAGCTCATCCAGCATTTTTTTGTAGTCATCATATTTTTTCAACTCATAGTCTTTTGTCAGCTTCTGATAAAGTGAATCAACACTTTCTCCTTCTGAACCGGGCGCAATTGCAACTATTTCCTCTTCATAATTATCCTTTAAGCCGTTAACCACATAGTTGGTATGGCCTGTTGAACCAATTAAAACTATTTTCATTTTTAACACCTCTTTTTTTAGCTTCTTCTTAAAAGAATTCTGCTTTGGAAAACATTTTCCAAAACTCTAAGAAAAATAGCTTCTCCAGTTTACTATTATTTTATTCAAACTCAGAGAAGCTTAATTTTAGATAATAATTAAAGTGTAACTCCATCTTTAAAAATTGCTATTTCTCGGTAATCATTGATCTCATTTTTAGTTTTTGTCTTTTTGGAAGCCAGATCAATTAGATAATCAAAAAATTCAGCAGCTAAAGAGTCCATATCTCTGCCTTGCAGTAATTCTCCGGCATTAAAATCTATCCAGTTCCGTTTTTGATTATAGAGCCTGTTATTGGTAGAAACTTTTACTGTTGGTACCGGTCCTCCAAAAGGGGTTCCTCTTCCTGTAGTAAATAATACCATATGAGCTCCCGAAATTGCCAGAGCTGAAGTTGCCACCAGATCATTACCCGGGCTTTCTAAGAGGTTTAAGCCACTGCCTGTAACCTGGTCACCATAGAAAAAGACATCATTAACAATACCTGTACCTCCTTTTTGAGTACAGCCTAATGATTTTTCTTCTAAGGTAGTTATTCCCCCCTCTTTGTTGCCGGGAGAAGGATTTTCGTAAATTTCCTGATCATGAGAAAGGAAATAATCTTTAAAGCCATTGATCAGCTCCACTACTTTTTCGAAAGTTTCTTCATCTTTGGCTCTGTTCATTAAAATTTTCTCGGCTCCAAACATTTCCGGCACCTCAGTTAAGATGCTTGTCCCCCCGTAGGCTCCCAGTTTATCAGAAATTCTACCGAGTAAGGGGTTGGCTGTTACTCCGGAAAAACCATCTGAGCCACCGCATTTTAATCCGATTTTCAGTTCAGAAACTGGTACTTCTTCCTGTTTGAATTTCCCTGCATAATCGACCAGATTATCTAAAATCTTCTCGGCAGCTTTCTGGTCATCTTCCACATCCTGGAGATTAATAAACTTAACCCGCTCCGGATTGTAATTCCCAATATATTCTTTAAAATCTTCAATCAGATTATTTTCACAGCCTAGACCGACAACCATTACTGCTGCTGCATTAGGATGATTGACCAGGCCGGCCAGTGCCTTCTGTGTCATCTCCAGGTCATCACCCAATTGAGAACAGCCGTATGGATGGGGAAAGGCGTGAATGCTGTCAATAACTTGATTTTCAATTAATTCTTCGTACTTCATTTCTGCCTTTAAGGCCATTTTTTCTACAACTTTATTGATACAGCCGACTGTGTTGATAATCCAGACATCATTCCTGATTCCAACTTTCCCATTTTCCCGCTTATAGCCCAGAAAAGTAGGCATTTCTGCTGGTTTTTCTACTTCAGGTAAATCAGGCTGATAATCATAATCCAGTTTGCCTGAAAGAGCAGTCTTTAAATTATGAGTATGGAGCCACTCACCTTTTTTGACCTCTTCTGTTGTTTTTCCGATTGGAAAACCATAACGAATTACTTCATCACCTGCAGTAAAATCTTTTAAAGCAACCTTGTGGCCGACAGGAATATTACTTAAAACCTTAATTTTTTCTCCCTTAACTTCAATTTGTTCTCCGGCATCTATTTCTTCAACAGCGATCACTATATTATCATTTTCATTTATTAATAAAACTCTGGCTCCCATAAGAACCTCCTTATATTCTAAAATAGCCCGGAATAAAGACATCCCAGGCTATTTAAATTTATATTTTATTATTTTATCATTTACTTGACATTTTTAAAGAATAACTTCTTTGGACCATAATAGCTTACATGAGCTACTAAATCTGCAGCTACACTGTAGGGCATACGGCCGCGGTCAACCTGACGCCCAACAACGTTGGCTAAAGTTCTTCTGAACATTTCAGTTCTCGAAGAATAGGACATTAACTTTCTGGAATCAGTAACCATTCCAGCCAGGTTATAGAAAAGATCTACATTTGTTACTTGCTGTAAATGTTTTTCCATACCAAATGGATTATCATTTAACCACCAGGGAGCTCCTAAAAAAACATTGGGAAAAGCTCTGGAAATTGTTGAAGTTGTAAACCAGTGAGTAGGCTCCATTGTATAAAGTACAATCTCCATTTCAGAATCAAATTTATTAACAAAATACTTCAGATTTTCTGTGATTTCAATTTCACTGGTAGAAATATCGCCACCTGTGTCCGGCCCTAAGTTTTCATAAAGGCTGTCTCGATAATCTCTTACAGCACCAATATGCAGCTGTGTCACCCAGCCGCTTTCGCTGTTTAATTTACCAAACTCAACCAGCACAAAAGCCTTAAAATCTCTAATTTCTGTTTCTTTTAATTCTTCACCCTTAAGAGCTTTTGCATAAATTTCAGCTGCTTTATCCTTTTCAACCTCGTAAGAAATTGGTTCAACTATGCCGTGGTCACTGGCCACACAGCCCATTTCATCAAAATAGTCATGAGACTTTTTAAGGGCAGTTAATAGTCCATCTAAATCATTAACATCCTGTTCATAAGCAGTACCTAATTTTTCAACATATTCAGACCAGTTCTGGTGCTCAATATTCATAATTTTATCAGGACGCCAGGTGGGTAGAATTGTAATTCCCTCCACCTCTTCTTTTGCCTTTTTATGATTTTCCAGGCGGGAGTATGGCTCATCAGTTGTACACATAATCTCAACATTCATCTCTTTTAATAAATTCTGAGGGCTCATTTCTTCTCTGGCCAGCATATTTTTAGTTTTATTCCAGATCATCTCTGCAGTATGCTCAGAGATTGGTTCTTCAATGCCAAAGCGGCGTTTTAAATCAAGGTGAATCCACTCATAAGTTGGGTTCCCTGCAATTTCGGGGAATATTTTAGCCAGGGCCAGCCACTTTTCTTTATTGGAAGCATTACCGGTGATTTTTTCTTCCGGCACCCCTCTTTTGCGCATCATCTCCCAGACATAATGGTCAGTTTCAGCCTCAACCTCCCAGATATCATTCCAGCCCTCATTGGCTAAAATTTCAGGTACATCACCGTGGTTATGGGCATCTAAAATTGGTAAATTTTCAATTTCTTGATATAATTTTTTTGCTGTTTCACCTTCAAGTAAGTAATTTTCGTCTAAAAAAGCCATTTTATTCCTCCTAATCAGATATTAAAGTTCTTGAAAACATTTTCATAAACATCAGATCAATTTCTTTTATAAATATCTATAACAGATTAAAATTTAATTTTCGTAAAAACCTAATTTGTTGAGATGTTTGCCGATATGTCTTGCCAGAGCCTGACGGTATTCCTTATCATGCTCATCCCAGAATTTATATAATTTATCCCTGAATAAATAGCGACCATCTTTTTTATCCTGGAGTATAAAACCATAGGTGATATGCAGCAGCTGTCTTACTTCATCAATTTCTAAGAGCTCTCCCAGTTCCTGATCGCTCATCTGTGCCAGTTCAGGTAATTTTGAAAGATCGGTAGTCACATGATAGAACTCTTTAGCTTCTTCAAATTTTTGCAGTGCATAAGCGTGAATATCCCTGTATAATGAATGATTGTTTTCGGCAACTACTCTTATCGCTTCCAGCCAGTTGGTTCCGGCTGTTTTGACATGAACTCTTCCCGTTGTATGGCGGCCAATTATTGGGAAAACACTGAATTTATCACTGCCGGAGTGAATACTCAACTTATAGCCAAAACGGTCAGCAATATCAGCGTGAATTTTAAATTCTTTTTCAAACTGATCTAAATCTCCTATATAATCAATACCTTTTTGAAATTCTCCCACAAAACGGGGTGCCAGAGAATTGACCTCAATATTATTTCGCTTCAATTCGTTGGCTACAAAAAAATGTGCTTCCGGAGTTGTCGGAGTTGAAGTTTCATCGATTGAAATTTCAAAATCAACATCCCTATCTGATCTCTTTAAGAGATGCTGAATTTCTTTAGCAAAGTCCAGCATTTTATAATAAATCAAAACAATCTCTTTAAAATTATCCTGATTGTATTCCAGCTGGTAGCCAGAATTAAGAACAAAGGTTTTATTTAAATACTGATCTTCCAGCCCCTTACGTAAATAATCAGGAACCTCCTGATAGGCACTTTCAATCTCAGCCTCAGTCATCTGGTCCAGATTATCATTTATATAATCTGTACAGTCCAGGGTCAGCATAGTATATCCTAAGTCTAGAGCTTCCTGAATATCCGGTTTTTTCTTTAAATGATCTGCATCGGCAGCAAAACCGTCCTGATAGCCTTCCTGAAAAACAGCCCAGCTGACATCATCAAGTACTGACTTAAAAGTCCTGCCGGTTAAATTTAATTCTCTAACTGACTGTTGAGCAAATACAGGCATAGCAGCACTTTCTTTAACAGCTTCAATATGCCCCGGAGTTGCAATTCCAAGCCTGTCACCAAGACCGATACTTGCCGTCTGATTCCCTAAAGCCTGTGGAGCTGTAAAGGGAAAAACATCTCTTAAAATTTCAGCATTATAATGGCTTAAAGGAGCAATTTTAGCTTTAAATCCTGCCAGTTCTTCTTTTCTCCCCTGAAATAGCTCGAAATTTTTAGACTTGTTTAATATAACCAGTTTCTTTTTCTGATCAATTTTAGCTAAAAAATAAAATGACTTGCCCTCTTTAATTATTGAGCGGGGATAAATTCGGTAATCTTCAGCATATTCAGCTACTTTTTTAACAGCTTCCTTTGAAGTACCAACCAGTTCTTCAGCAAAATCTTTCCAGGACATAATAATACCTCCTTAGTATTGAGAAACTTTATCCAGGCAGAGTATCCTCACCAGTAAATTATTAAGTGAGGATAAATCTACTTTATATTCTATTTTATTAATTTCTCTAAACTGGCTTTCATTCCTTCTTTTTTAATCAGATTTAAATTAGAAATTAAAGAATCTGTTAACCCTGGTAGTTCATTTAAATCTCTGTCCCAGAAATCTTTATTTGCCAGTACATCCTGACCCAGTTCAGCTAAATCAATTTCTTCAGCCTCAAACTTTGTCCAGAGTTCTGCAAAATAGTTAAGAGCTTCCTTATCATCTCTAATTAAATATTTCTTACCACTGCGGTAAGCGGCAAGTTTCCCTTCTTCCAGCTCAGTTCCATGATAAAAATGAATTAAAGCTGCCAGAGCAAAACTTAAACGCTCAGGTACTTTATCATATTCTTCGATATGCTGAACCAGTGAAGGTAAAACTCTGGTTTTAAATTTCGAAGTTGAGTTTAAGGAAATATCAAGCCATTTATGATCAATATATGGATTTTTGAAACGCTCAAAGATTTTGGAAGCAAAATCCTCAAGTTCATCTTCGTCAGCATCTAAAGTAGGAATTATATCTTCAAAAACTGCCTGCTTGATAAATTCACCAACCAGTTGATCATTGACAGCATCTCTCACCAGGTCAATCCCAGCCAGATAAGATACAGGAACGGTTGAAGTATGGGCACCATTAAGTATTCTAACTTTAGTTGTTCTATAAGGTGTTAAATCATCAACCCACTTCACATTTAAACCTGCTTTATGGAAAGGCAGTTTTTCTTTTAGTCTTTCATCACCTTCGATAACCCAGAGGTGAAAAATTTCGCCGGTATCCAGATTCTGATCATGGTAGCCGAGTTCCGTTTCCAGGTCATCAATCTCGTTAAATGGATATCCGGTTACAATTCTATCAACCAAAGTATTTAAAAAGTGATTTGCTTCTTTAATCCAGTTTTTAAATTCTGGCTCTAGATTCCAGTCATCTGCTAATTTTAAGATAATCCTTTTTAAATTATCTCCATTGCGGTCGATTAACTCCACTGGAACAATAACCATCCCTTTATCCTGGGCACCATTAAAGGTCTGATAGCGGTGGTATAAATAAGCAGCCAGTTTGCCCGGATAGGATTCTGGTGGTCTATCAGTCAGATTATCTTCTTCATTATAAGCAATACCGGCTTCAGTTGTGTTGGAAACCACAAATTCTATCTCCGGATTTTCAGCCAGCTTTAAGTACTGATCCCATTCGCTGTAGGATTCAATTCCGCGAGAGATGGCAGTCATAATTTCTTTTTTATTAACTTCTTCACCATTTTCAATTCCTCTTAACAAAAGAGTATAGAGTCCATCCTGTTCGTTTAAATTAGAAATTCTACCCTCTCTAATTGGCTGAACTACAACTGTTCTCCCTTTGAAATGCCCTTTTTTATTCATTGTATGGAACATCCAGTCAACAAAGGCTCTTAAAAAGTTACCTTCTCCAATCTGAAGGACTTTTTCAGGATAATCTAAAATCTCAGCTGAAAAATCAGCCAGCTCAGTCCCCAGCAGTTCTGACTCTAAGTAGTCACGATTTAACATCGGTAAATCATTCTTAGCCATTATGTGCCTCCTTTAAATTCAAAAATCGATAAAATATAATCTATTTTACCCTTCAAGTTTATAATACTAAAAATATACTCACTTAACAATAAACTTAGTTGTTATTTTATTCAATAATTAGTCAATCTTTAATTTAAGTTTAACTGCTAGCTGCCGAAAGATTATTCAGTTCTTTTTCCTGCTGCAGCTCACGGTAAATTGGTAAGTAAATTTCTCTGTCTCTGATAACACAGCCCGCTTTCTTTTTAGCTGCTTTTAATTCGGCACATTTACTGCAGCTGATGCAGACTTTAGTGCTGTCCATCTCTCCCTTTTGAAAGATATCTTCTGCAAAACCAGGATAAGCAAAGGCCTGCCGCCCAAAGCCAGCCAGATCAGTCCAGTCGGCATCGACCATTCCTGCTGCTGCGTTAGCTCCATACTCGCGCAGCCAGCTAAATCCGGTTCCAACAACCAGCGTCTGATTTAGATTTTCCTTAGTAAATTTAGTTAACTCCAGCAGTCTTTTAACTCCCAGCAGAGGATGTTCTGGCGGCTGATAACCACCGTTATCATAGGGTCGGTTGACATGAGGCATCAAATAGGGAGTACTGGCAGTAACATTTATCAGCTTAACTCCCAGTTCTTCCAGCTCCTTTAAAAGTTTTACTACTTCAGCTAAATCAGGATTACCATCCTGATCTGTTGCCCAGCCTCCAGGAATTGCATCATAAATATTTAAACGGACTGCCAGATCAATATCAACCTTATTTTTCACCTTGATAATAGTTTCTTTTAAAAATCGAGTCCTATTTTCATATGTCCCACCATATTTTCCCTCCCGATCATAAGCAGCAAGCAGAGATGAGAGCAGATAGCGGTGACAGCTTTTGATATCAACTGCATCAAAACCTGCCTCTGCCGCCAGTTCTGCAGCCTCAAGATAATCAAACTGCAGCTGATCCAGTTCCTCATCTGTGACGATATGGAAACCGTTTTCTGCAATTGAGACAGGGTCAAGTTCCTGATCATTAAAGGCTATAATGTTATTCTCACCAAAACGACCTGAATGAGTTAGCTGAGCCACTGTATAGGGATCAACTTCTGACTCAGTTTTTATAAGCTTAATCAGATCTTTAAATTGAGCTAAATTCTCCTGATTCAGATATAACTGGCTTTTATTTGCCCTTCCTGCTTTATCCACAGCAATTGCTTCCAGCCAGATTAATCCAGCTCCCCCATTTGCAAAGCGCTTATACCTTCTTTTGGTCAGCTCAGAAGGAGTCCCATCTGCTTCAGCATCTGCACCTTCCATCGGGTGGATAGCAATCCGGTTGGGAATTAGACGATTATTTATTTTAAGTTCTTCATTTAATATTTTTGTGTTCTCCGACAGAGGCAGTTCAAAATCAAGCTCTTTTAGATCAGCTTTAAGCTCTTTTAGAGAACTATAATTAAATTTTTGAGCTTTCATTTAATCAAATCCCTTCTTAATTAAATGGATTAAAAGCAGTATAGTTCTCTACATTTACCCATTTACTTTTAACTGCCCAGTCAAGATCAAGATCAGATAATAATTTTCTTTCGGAAAAGGCCTGATCAATTTTTTCGTCTATACCCGGTAAAACAGTCTGGTATTCTCCAGCTTCATTTTCAAATTCTTTTATTAAATTTTGCGGTACTGCTTTAATTTTTTCAGCAGAATCATAAGCTCCATTAATTGCTACAACAAAGTTCCGGGTGTTCTCTGGAGTACAGTATAAGTCTTCAATTAAAGAAAGATGCTTATCTGCCGCAATCCGGAAAACTTCTTTTTTAGGATCCAGACCTTCATTATCAAATTCAATAACTTCGCCATTATTAAGTTCAATTTTTGTTTCTTCATTCATCTTCCAGCTGATCTTTCCTTTAGTACCAACGATCTCCATTACCGGATCTCTTTTTTCCTCTGGAATATGTGTAACATAAAAATATATTTTAGTGCCTGTAGATGTTTCCGCTTCCAAGCAGGAATTATCATCAGCCTCTATGTAACTGTGACCTCTATACAGTTCAGCTCTTACTCTTTTTAATCGAGCAGAACTGTGCATACTCTGTCCTGCAAGAAAGATCATGTTATTTAAATAATGGGCAAAGGCATTATGCATTGGCCCATCTAAAACTAATTGACCCATGGCTATACTTTTACCGGCCCAGTCATTGCGGTCATAATATGATTTAAATCGCGGCCAGAATCCTTTCGCTGCTATCTCTTTTATCTCACCCAGTTTACCATCCAAAATAAACTGCTTAATTTTTCTAATAGTATGAGAATGAATATACTGAAAACCAATTGAACAAAATCTTCCTGTTTCTTTTTCAGTTTTAATCATTGCATCAATTTCCTGAACAGTCGGTGCAGGCGGCTTTTCTAATAAAATATTATATCCTGCTTTCATACCCTTTATTGCCATCTCAGCATGGGTTGGAATTGATACAGGGAGTCCAATTACATCAACACAGGCTTTGCCTTCTTTTAGTAAGCTTTCATAAGAACTGTAAATTGCTATTCCCTTATGTCTTAATTCTCTTACTTTATCAGCATTATTTACCTGATCATTAACTACTACAGCAGTCAGCTTCATTTTACCTTCAGCTTCCAGTTCTTCAATATTTCTTAGATAACTTCCGGCAAAATTTCGCACACCAACAACTGCAAAACCTACTTCTGACATTTACGCAACCTCCTTATTTTTTATCTTTTTCTCAGCAAGCAATTATCAAATATCTCGTCAATTTAAATTAATTATAGATAACTATCTAAAATACTTTTAAACATAATTTGTGTTTTTATTAGATCTTTAACAAAATTTAAGCTAAAAAATCCTGATCAATCAATACCTGAGAATGCAACACCATCAATTAAATATCTCTGGAAGAATATGAAGAGAATTATTGTTGGTAAGATTGAAAGAAATGTCATTGCAAACATTGCTCCCCAGTTTGTAATCGCATTTGGATCAGAGAACATTTTAAGTGCAATTGAAACTGGATATTTAGTTACACTCTGTAAATATAATAAAGGTGTCATAAAATCATTCCAGGACCAGTAAAATCTAAAGATTCCAGCTGTTACTAATACCGGCTTTAAGTTAGGTAGAATGATTTTAAAGAAAATCCCAAATTTACTGCAGCCGTCAATTTCTGCTGCTTCATCTAATTCAGTTGGTATACCTCTAACAAACTGAACCATTAAGAAAGTAAAGAATGGTACTGGCAGCATCTGAGGTAAAATAACCGGCAAGAATGAGCCAACCCAACCCCACTGATTAAACATTATATACTGAGGAATTCTTAAAATCTGTCCAGGCACTAAAACTGTTGCAATCATAATTGCAAACCAAAACTTTTGACCGATAAATCTAGTTCTGGTAAATCCAAAAGCAGAAAAAGAAGCTAAAATAATCTGACCAATGGTTGCTGTTCCTGAAATGAAGAATGAATTTCTAAAGAAAGTTAAAAATGATACTCCTCCAAAACCTTTCCAACCTTCTAAATAATTTCTAAACTGCATTGCATCAGGCCATAAAGTGGCACTTAAAGCATTTCCGGATGATTTTAGTGAACCCGCTACCATCCAGAGCAAAGGATAAAGCATAAAGATACAGAATCCACCAACTAATACCTGAAATAATATATTTTTAAGTTTTTCTTTTTGACTAAAGGTTAAATTCATCAATTATTCTCCTTCCGATTCATAGTATACCCATTTATTGGATGTTTTAAACAGCACAATAGTAACAATGGTCAATAAAACAAGTATAATCCAGGCAAGAGCTGAACCGTAACCTAAGTATCCATTAGAAATACCTTTACGATAGAGATAAACGGCATATACCAGAGTTCTGTTTAAAGGACCACCCTCAGTAATAATGTAAACCTGAGTAAAGACCATAAACATCTTAACCATCTGCATAATCAAATTAAAGAAAATAACCGGAGTTAAAAGTGGTAAGGTAACACTAAAGAACTGTTGTACTTTACCTGCTCCATCAATCTCAGCTGCCTCATATAAACCTTTTGGAATCTGTTTTAAACCGGCCAGAAAGATAATCATCGGAGAACCAAACTGCCAGGCTGCAAGTAAGATAATTGTCCAGATAGCATAATCAGGGTGACCAATCCAGGAAATTCTGTCTCCCATAATTCCCAGACTAACTAAAAAGTCATTAAAAGCTCCCTGTGAGGAAAATAACTGCCGCCAGATTACTGAAATAGCAACACTACCACCTAAAATAGAAGGTACATAGTAAGCAGCACGATAAAAATTAGTAAAAGGTCTAGCTTTTCTAAAAACTAATGCCAGTGCCAGAGCACTTGCCAGTCTTAAAGGCACAGCAAAAACTACATAATAGAATGTAACCTTAAGAGAAGTCCAGAACTTTTCATCACCAGTAAATATTTCAATATAATTGCGTAAGCCAACCCAGCTTGGATCACCAACAATAGTATATTCTGTTAGAGAATAATATAAAGATCTTAATAAAGGAAAAGCTAAAAATGCTAAAAACCCAATTAACCAGGGTAAAATAAATACATAACCAGTTAAATTCTCTTTTATCCACTTCTTTTTATTCATGCCAGCATCTAGAGAACGGACTGTATCCAGTGCTTCAAATTTATTATTCAAAAATCTCCCTCCTTATATGTTAGTACAAACTATAAGCTAGTGACTCATTTTAAATCACTAGCTTATAGAATTTTATCTTATTTTATTTTTTATTTAGATAAGAATGTTCAACTTATCTAGAAAGTAATTTTGTAGCTTCTTCTCTGAAATCTGCTGCAGCTTCTGCAGGAGTTTTCATACCATAAATTACTTCCCAGTACTGGTCAGCAAATGCTGTAGTTACTTCTGAGAATGCAGGTGGCTGTAATGGAAGTACAGGACCGGCGTTTTCAGCAGCTACTTCGATGAAATCAAATACAGCCTGATCATATTCGTCTGCGTCAGCTTTTAGAGCTGCTCTAACTTCACTGTTAGTAGGTACTCCACGGTCTGTACCGATTACTTTACCAGCTTCAACATTGTTGAACCAGAAGTTTAAGAAAGTCATAACTTCTTCTGGATGCTCAGTATTTTTAGCAGCAGTCATAACCATTGCAGGTTTCATAAACCTACCTTCCTGAACTTGGTCTTCAGCTCTTGGATATAAGAAAGGATGGAGAAGTTTACCAGCACCATTAGAAATAGCAGGTAACTGATTACTCCAGTAGTTTGTAGCAGTTGCAGCTTCACCCTGAGTTACTGGATCCTGTTCAATTGCATCAGGAGATTCCTGTCTCTGCATAGCGTCCTGAACTACACCAGCTTCAATTAATTCTAAATCATATTTCATGTAATCTACAAATAACTGATCATCATCATAACCTAAAGACTTTCCATCTTCACTAAAGAAACTCTGACCGTGCTGTCTTAACCAAACAACAAATCCATTACCTTCTTCCTGAGATGCAGGAGTTGCTGCACCTAAAATACCTAATTCATCATGTAACTTCTTGAACATTTCTGCTCTATCTTCCCAGGTGTCTTCTGGAGAAGGATAGTCTACACCAGCCTTGTCAAATAATTCTTTATCATAGTAACCAGCAGGAGCATTTACACCAGTTGCAAGACCCATCTGTTTACCATAAGCTCTACCCATTTCAAGATATGATTCTCCAATTTTACTGACATCTAAAGTTCCATCTTCAATATAAGGATCTAAAGCTAATAACTGATCGTTTTCAACATAACTTGCCATCATTTTTCTTACATGCTGAATAATATCAGGTAAGTTATCTCCGGCAGCCTGAGCATTCATTTTATCCCAGTATCCGCCCCAACCAGTATATTCTGGCTGAATTTTTATGTTAGGATATTCTTCTTCGAACATTTCAATAACTCTTAAAGTTCTTTCGTGTCGACTCTGTGAACCCCACCAGGCGAAACGTAAAGTAACTTCTTCGTCCTGAGCCATTGCAGCAACACTAAGTGATAAGGATAATACAAATGTTAAGATTAATACTAGAGCTAAACTTTTTTTGCTAAACATTTAATTTCCTCCTTGGAATTTAATTAACTTTTAGTATGTTCAAATTAATTTAATAATTATAAATTCTTATAGGCTTATAAATCTTTCTGCCTCTGCAAAAAGATCAGAGAAAATTTTTGTCCCCCCTTTTTTGAAAGTATTAAAATAAATACAGTCTTATATCCTTATCCTTATTAGATTATCTGTAAACTTATCTTAGGAAAATGTTTTCCGTCAATTAAAAAATTATTACAAATTTTTAGAAAAAATCAACGGTGCTTTTTTTAATTAATATTTAATAAGGAGTTATTATTAATCTAAGCATTTCCAAAAATAAAATAATCAATCTTTAGGAAAACAATTTCCATAAAAAGAATAAAAAAAGCAATAACTTTTATTCACTATCTATATTATAAATAATCGTCTGTTAATTGTCAAACAATTTTTAAATAATTTTTTTAAAAAACAAATTCAATCTCCACAGATTAAAACTGTGAAGACTGACGTAACAGGATTTATTCAAGTTATATTTTTCACTGATTCTCTTTCAATTAATTTTAATTCTACATTTGAAAAGTCAGAATTCTTCTTTTCCTTTAGAGTTTCCAGTAAATATTTTCCAATATTTGTACCCAGCTGATGGATGGGTAAGGAAACCGTTGTAAGTGGTGGATAGGAATATTTTGCTTCTGGTAGATCATCAATCCCAACCACTGAAATATCATCTGGAACTTTAATCCCCTGATTATTTAATTCCCAGTTTAAACCTAAAGCCGTAGCATCATTGGCAGCAAAGACTGCTGTAACCTGATCAATCTTCTCCATTAATTTAAGGGCAGCCCTACGTCCACCTTCAAAACTAAAATCTCCAGCAAAAATAAGTTCATCTGGCAGCTCAAGTCCATTTTCTTTTAACTTATCTTTTAAACCTTCTCTTCTTAGATAGCTTGTATAAAGTTTTTCTGGCCCGTCGATAAAAGCAATTTTCCTGTGGCCGTTTTCCAGTAAATATTCAGTAATTGTCTCAGCCGCTTTTTTATTACCGAGATTAATATTATAAATATCAAATGGGTGAGGAGTTACTCCTAAAAGAATAGTTCCCTGAGCTTTTAACTGCTCAATTAAGCTATACATCTGCTGTTCATATTCTTTATCCATCAGGGCTCCACCGGCTAAAACTATAGCATCAGCCCGATTTGCTTTTAACATCTTTACTGCATGAACCTCTTTTTCCACACTGCGGCTGGTATTATAAATATTTACAATGTAGTCGTATCCGGAAATAAATTCTTCTATCCCCTTTACCATTTCTGCAAAATAAGAGTCACAGATATCATGGACAATTACTCCAATGATATTTGACTTATCACTTTTTAAACCCTGGGCAATTCTATTTGGTGAAAAATTTAACTTCTCAATAGCTGCCTTTACTTTGTCTTCTGTATCTTTACTGACAGGATGATCACTATTGTTAATTACTCTAGAGACTGTAGTTGGTGAGCATTCTGCCAGTTTTGCGACATCTTTAATAGTTACTTCTTTATTTGCCATGATAAACTCCTTCCAAATTCCATCAGTTGTCAGAATAATTTTATCATAGTTTAATTTAGCTTTCAATAAATATGGAAAACGTTTTTCTTTTATCAAAAGCTAAAGGGCAGTTTTAGTTTTTAACTGCCCTTTCAGAATAAATCTATTTTTATTTATTTTTTAGTCTAATAACTGTCCCCATCCTCCAGATCTACCGGCTCTGTCAATAGAATCCCCTTAATTTTAGAAGTATTAAAATGAAAAAAGCTGCTCCCCCTTTTGAGAAAAGTAACTTAAGTTATATTAATTATAATGTTATAGTTTGATTTGTAATTAAAAAAATAGATAAATTAAAACAGAGCTGGACTAATAATCCATTTAGATAAGTAATATTGTGCAGAAAAATTTACAATATCCTTTGACAAATCGGACTGAATATATTAAAATAGATGATGGTGTTAGTTGTCTGACGTCTAACGAAACTATGAAATTTTATATAAAGGAGAATCAATTATGAATCAAGCATTTTTAGCAGCGATTTCGGGTTTAATTGTAGGAGGTCTTTTTTCTTTTCTAAAATTACCTATTCCTGCTCCACCAACTCTATCCGGAGTAATGGGAATTGTAGGGATCTATGTTGGCTTTATGATCACAAAAACAATATTTTAATCAGAAAAAAGGCCCTCTTCGCTTAAGAAGAAGGCCTTTACTTTATTTGTCTTATTTTATTTAGAATCTCATTCCTACAGAAACTGTAAATTTAGAATAATCTGCATCACTAGTTTCACCATCGGTATATTCAATTTCTCCACTGTTATTAGTGTACAGGATATCTGCTGTGTACTGATCTGTTATATACATACCAGCACCTAAAGCATAATAAAGTCCTCCACTACTATCTTCAAACATTTCATGGTCTACACTAAAAGAAGCAAATCCCAAATGACCTATAAAATAAAGAGGTCCATTATCCATAGTATACTCAGCCAATCCATAAATTGGAGTGAAGCCAAAGTTACCATCATAATCTTCAAAATCTCTATCCAGCTGTAGTGTTATTCCAGCCCCAAGATCAAATCCATTACGATAAGGCATAATATATTCACCAGTTACACTATAGCCCATATCACTGTCATAAGGATCTTCGCCTTCTACATCTAATTCCGAAGCAAAATCAATTCCAAGCTTAACTGACCAGTTGCTCTGTGCCTGTGCAAAAACATTGAAAGAGAATAAAAACATTACCATTACAAGTAAAACCACCATAGTTTTTTTCATTAAAAAATCCCCCTTCTTAATTTATAATCTGTTTTCTATTTAATATATTCAATACCTGTAGAGATTTTCCTTCTTTATTTGGGCGAAAAAGTTAATTTATTTTCAATTTTTGTAATTTTAGCAAAGATATTGTCGAAAAGCTTTATTTTTTAAATTTATTGAAGTAAAATAAAGGGATTTGAAACTTTTTTGTGTAATAGATAATAGATAGTAAATTTTATTTTTAAGAAAGCAGGCTGATCAAAGATGCAGAATTCAATAGTCGCCAGACAGCCAATTTTAAATAGGAAAAAAGAAACAGTGGCCTATGAGCTGCTCTTTAGGTCTCTAAGCAAAGATGAGTTTGATGGCAGCCAGGCCACAGCTGAAGTCTTAACCAGCAGCCTCGATCTAATTGGACTTGATAACTTAACCCGGGGCAAACAGGCTTTTATTAATTTCACTGCAGAGCTGATTAAATCAGAAATTGCTGAACTACTGCCCCAGCAAAAAATTGGGATTGAAATTCTAGAAGATGTAAGTGTTGACCAGGAAATTATTAAATGTTCAAAAAATATCAAAGCAGCCGGTCATATTCTACTCTTAGATGATTTTATCTATCAAAAGGAATTGATACCGCTGATTGAAATTGCAGATATAATAAAAATTGATTTTCTGCAGACTAAAGGTAGAGAAAGAAAATATATTATGGAGTTAATTAAAAAGAAACACAATCCTGGGGCAAAATTTCTGGCAGAAAAGATTGAAAATTATGATGAATTTAAAGCTGCCTATGAGATGGGGTATGATTATTTTCAGGGCTACTTTTTTACCAGACCGGACACTATTTCAACCCGTAAAATACCTTCCTATAAATTTAATTATCTGGAAGTAATTAATGAGCTGAATTCTCTCGAACCTGACTTTAAAAAGCTTTCAAAGATTATTAAAAATGACCTTTCCATGTCCTACAGCCTTTTAAGAACGATTAATGCAGCAATCTATGGCTATCAGGTCTCTTCAATTCAGCAAGCTGCTGCTCTACTGGGAATCAAAAAATTAAAAAAATGGGCTCTACTATATTTTATTAAAGGCTTAAGTGAAGATAAACCGGGTGCATTATTTACAAATACTTTAATTAGAGCTAAGATGGCAGAGCTGCTTGCTAAAAATATTAATCAGGCTGATAAATCTTCTGAATATTATACTGTCGGCATGCTTTCCATGCTTGATGCTTATCTCGACCGTCCACTGGAAAATATAGTTAAGGAATTATCTTTAACAGATGAAGTTAAAAAGGCTGTGCTGAATTTGGACGGAAAGATGGGGGAAATTCTGGAATTAATAATTCTTTATGAACAGGCCAGATGGAGTGAATTAGAAAAAATTGAAATAAAATATCACTTAGACAACAAATTATTAGCTGCCGTCTATCAGGAAGCAATTGACAGTGCTTCTAAAACAGTTGAAAAGATAATTAGATAAATTAATCCCCGCCAATTGTTAAATCGACGGGGATTTTTTAGTTCTGCAGATATTTATATACTTTATAAACTCAAACTTCGCACTTGTAAAAGTGCTTTTGCACCTTGAAATTTCAATATTTTCTAGCAAAAAAATAGCATGAAACCCCCGTTTTTGGTATAATTGAATAGCAACAAACAAAAAACCATAACGGA
>Ga0208664_100018_pt1 | contig 91324 bp, 86 predicted proteins | sample Wag42014_10_20_FD_187332 | JGI IMG/M metagenome (GOLD analysis project Ga0208664, IMG submission 187332) | Deep subsurface shale carbon reservoir microbial communities from Ohio, USA - Utica-2 Time Series 2014_10_20 (SPAdes) (version 2) ... | reverse complement strand
AACTCTCCGTATAAAGAATTTGAATTTGGCTCATATTATTTAATATAAGCTTTAAACTAATAATTACTTTTAAGTTTTAACACTCAAAGTATATTAACGTTGGCTTGCTGTTTAATTTTCAAGGTTCCCCAAAATCTCTTTTATAGAACAAATTGATATTTTCGGACTTGCCCATTGAGGGCGGCGCCGATATTATTTTTATTCTTGTTTAGAGATAATGTTTTCTTCTATATTTCCTGCCGCGTTTTTTATCAGCGACATTTAATATCTTATCAACTCTGCCTCACTTTGTCAAGAACTTTTTAGAAAAACTTTAAATAATTTCAAATAAAAAGTTTAAAAGCCCTAATGACTCTCGAAAGTTTTTGTTCTACTTTCTGTGCGACGCTTATTATCATATCAGGGCTTTTTGGCTTTGTCAAGAGATTTTAAAACTTTTTTTGATAATTCCTCCACCCAGGACTAGATCATCTAGATAAAAAACAACTGATTGGCCTGGTGTAACAGCTCTTTGAGCTTCTTCAAATTCAACCTTTAATTCATTTTCGGCTGTTTTTTCAATATAAGCTTTAACAGGATAGCTGTTATATCTAATTTGAGCTTCAACCTCCATTCGACCATCAATATCTGCAAAAGGAATAAAATTAATATCTTCTGCAATTAAACCATCACTAAATACAGCGTCATCCTTACCAACAATCACAGCATTGTTTTCATAGTCAAGTTCTGTTACATAAATTGGATAACCCATAGAAATTCCCAAACCTCTACGCTGACCAATTGTATAATGAGACAAACCATGATGAGTTCCAACTTGATTGCCTTCACTATCTAAAATAGGTCCATCTTTTGAGATCTCAGGATAATTGGTATCTAGAAATCTGACATAATCATCATCAGGAACAAAACAAATCTCCTGACTTTCTGCCTTATTATGAATTTCAAAACCTAACTCTTTAGCTTTTGTACGAATTTCATCTTTTGTATATTCACTTAAAGGAAAGAGGGTTTGACTTAATTGCTTCTGATTCAGCACATAAAGCATATAACTCTGATCTTTGTTTTCATCCAGACCCTTTTTTAAAATATAACGTCCATTTTCTTTTTCAATTTTTGCATAATGGCCGCTGGCAATATAATCACAGCCAATTTCTATTGCTTTTCTGTGTAAAGCTTCAAATTTTATTTCCTTATTGCACATTACACAGGGATTTGGAGTTCTTCCTCTACTGTATTCATCCACAAAATAATCAATAACCTTATCCTGAAATTCCTCCTGCAGGTTAAATACAAAATGAGGAATGTCTAATTTTTGAGCAACTCTTTTTGCATCCCTTACAGCTGAATAAGAACAGCAGTGATCTTCCCTGTCTGTTGCTTCTTCATAATCAGGAAAAATATGCATTGTTCCTCCGATTACTTCATATCCTTCTTCTTTTAAAAGAGCAGCAGCTACTGAACTGTCGACACCACCACTCATTGCAATCATAACTTTTTTCATTACTTACACCCTTATAAATTAGTTTATTCTTACTTTAATGAATTCAATCTATCAATAATTTCTTTTAATTTCTCCATCACATAATCTATTTCTTCTTTGGTATTTCCACGACCAAGTGAAAAGCGAATTGCTCCTTTTAAATATTCTTTTTCTAAATTTATCGCTTTAAGAACATGAGATACACTTAAAGAACCAGAAGCACAGGCTGAACCAGTTGCTGCAGCAATATCATTTAAAGTTAAATTGAATAAAATAGATTCAGCATCTAGATCTTTAAAAGCAATATTAATATTGGCAGGTAAACGCTTTTCTGAATCAGGTCCGTTAAGTTTTAAATTATCAAAAGTGGAAAAAAGCTGAGAAATAAAATATTCTCGCAATTTATTTAATTTACTACTTTTCTTTTTTAAATTTTTTAATGCTATTTCTGCTGCTCTGGCCATCCCAACTGCAGCGGCTGGATTAGCTGTACCAGCCCTTCTTTTTCTTTCCTGACTGCCTCCAGAAAGCTGAGGAATTAATTCTACTCCCTTACGTACAAAAAGAGCCCCTATACCCTTTGGCCCATTAAATTTATGTGCTGAAACCGAAAGCAGATCAACCCCTAGATCATTAACATCAATTTTTAATTGTCCTGCTGCCTGAACTGCATCTGTATGAAATAAAATATTATTCTCTCTAGCAACAGAAGCCAGCTCTTTAATCGGTTGAATAGTTCCTATCTCGTTATTTGCCAGCATAATTGAAATCAAAACAGTATCCTCACGGACTGCTTCCTTCAATTCTGCTGGATCAACAAAACCATTCTGATCCACACCAAGGTAAGTTATTTCAAACCCCAGATGCTTTTTTAAGTATTCACAGCTTTTTAAAACAGCATGGTGTTCTATTTGAGAAGTTATTATATGTTTACCTTTTTTAGAGAAAGCCATAGCTGCTCCCTTTAAAGCTAGATTATCAGCTTCAGTACCACCTGAAGTAAAAACAACTTCCTCCGCATTCTTTGCACCAATAAATTCTGCTACTGATTCTCTGGCATCTTCCAGAGCCGAAGCAGCTTTCTGCCCCTGAAGATGAGAACTGGCTGGATTAGCAAAAACCTGATTATAAAAAGGCTTCATTGCCTTAATAACTTCCTCCAGCATGGGGGTAGTTGCAGCATGATCAAAATATATATCTTCCATTTTATCCAGCCTCTATTTTTGCTTTATCTGCCATCTTCTCTCTCTGCTTTTCAGCCACTGCCTTATCTCTTAAATCAGCAAGAGACATGTTTTCAATTACCTCATTAATTACATCTGCTAATTCTTCCCATAAACCGTGAATTACACATTTATCAATATAATTACAGAAATCATCTTCTATTACACAATCAACTGGCGCAATTGGACCTTCTAAAGTTGTTAGAATATCAGCAACACTAATGTCTTCTGGTTCATGGTTAAGCATATAGCCACCATGAGCTCCTCTAACACTTTTAACTAATTTTGCCTTTCTTAATGTAGCAAATAATTGTTCTAAATACTGTTCAGAAATATTCTGTCTCTCAGAAATTTCGCGGATCGGAATTGCTTTTCCATCTTCGTGTTCTGCCAGATCCACCATTGCTCTTAATCCATATCTTCCTTTGGTTGACACTCTCATATTTTCACCTCATATAAACTTGACATCAATTATCAACTTTTAATTAATTTTAACATATGACTAAAACACTGTCAATACTGTTCTTCCAGATATATCAAATTATTTAAAAACACTTTTAATTATTTTAACTTCAGCTTCCGCAGCAGTTTTTTCTTTTAAAATTTTTTGAAGCTTCTCTTTTATATCAGTAGGGATAATTGCTCTAACAGCTGCTCCCTTATTTGTATACTCAGTATTTTGAATATCAGCTTTTAGAGATTCTAACTGCCCCAGCACAATTCCGATTTTATCAAAAGAGCTTTTAACCTCTAATAAATAGAACTCACTTAAAGTTTCTATCCCTGCTTCTTTTATAGCCAGCCTGGCTGTATCACCATAAGCTCTAATCAAGCCGCCGATTCCAAGTTTAGTTCCTCCAAAATATCTGGTAACAATTATTACTGTATTGAGCAAATTCTCTCCCTTAATAGCTTCTAATACAGGAGGGCCTGATGAACCAGATGGTTCACCATCATCATCGAAATATTCAATCGCTTCCTGCTCCAGTTCAGGATTTTCCACTCGAAAAGCAGAAACATTATGAGTAGCATCTGAGTACTTTTCCTTAATTTCTGCAATTCTTTTTTCAGCCTCACTGCGATTTTTGACTGAAAATATACTGCCATAAAATTTACTGTCCTTGACCTGGTTTCTAACCTCCATATTGCTTGCTGGTCTTTTCTTTAGTTTAGACATTACTTTTCATCCCCTGAGCTGCTATTATTTTTTAGATATTCTAAAAATTTCGCAGTCTTTTTTTCTCTCCCCATTTTCCCAGGCTTATAAAATGAAAGACCCTGCATATCTTCGGGCAGATAGTTTTGTTCAACATAATTTTTCGGGTAGCTGTGTGGATATTTATAATCAAGTCCATGGCCTAATTCTGAGGCACCAGCATAATGGCTGTCTTTAAGATGAGGTGGTACATCTCCTGCTTTATTATTTTCCACAAAGTCCACCGCACTATTGATTGCTTTAACAATTGAATTGCTCTTTGGTGCAGTAGCAATGTAAATTACAGCTTCTGCCAAGGGAATTTTTGCTTCTGGAAAGCCAATCTGTTCTACAGCTCTGGCTGCAGACTCTGCTATAATGAGTGCAGTTGGATCTGCCATACCCACATCTTCTGCGGCATGGATTACAACTCTGCGGGCAATAAACTTAGGATCTTCCCCACTGACAATCATTCGAGCAAGCCAGTAAATGGCCGCATCAGGATCTGAGCCGCGCATACTTTTAATAAAAGCAGAGATTATATCATAGTGGTTATCACCTGAGCGATCATAGTTAAGTATTTTTTTCTGCATTGACTCCTCAATTATCTCCTGATTAAGTTTAATTAGTCCGTCTTTATCAGCAGGGGTAGTCAAAACAGCAAGTTCCAGGGTATTTAAAGCCACTCTGGCATCACCATCAGCAAGTTCAGCAATAAAATTGAGATCTTTATCTGAAATCTCAACCTTAAGTTTACCCAATCCTCTATCTTGATCCGCAAGAGCTTTTTTTAATATCGAATATACCTGATTACTATTTAATTTTTCTAACCTGAAAATTCTGGACCTGGATAAAAGTGGTGAATTAACTTCAAAGTATGGATTTTCTGTTGTAGCTCCAATCATAATAACTGTACCGTTTTCTACTGAAGGCAGTAAAGCATCCTGTTGAGATTTATTAAAACGGTGAATTTCATCAATAAAAAGAATGGTCTTTTTATTATATAAATTACGGTTAGATTTTGCTTTTTTTATTACTTCGCGAATATCTTTAACTCCAGATGTAACTGCATTTAATTTAACAAATTCAGCTTCGGTCTGGTTTGCAATCACTTGAGCCAGACTTGTTTTGCCAGTGCCGGGTGGTCCATAAAAAATTAGAGACTGCAGCCGATCAGCTTTAATAGCTCTGCTTAAAAGTTTATTTTCTCCGACGATTTCTTCCTGACCATAAAATTCTTCCAGACTGCGGGGGCGCATCCTGTAGGCCAGCGGACGGTCATTATTGTTTTCCTGGTTATTTTGATTATCAAAAAGGTTCACACTCTCACCTCTACTGTTTTGTACGGATAACTTCCTTTTCTGTAATTATTAAATCAACTGGAACATCATGATCTTCAACTGGAATTGAATCAACAATAAACCTGTCATAGCAAAAACCAACTTTAAGAGCGCCATCTGCATGTTTACTTAAGAAACTATCGTAATATCCTCCACCATAACCTATCCTGTAACCTTCTGGGGTAAAACAGGCACCAGGAACAATTATTAAATCAAGATCTTCTGGAACCTCTTCACCGCGAATTCGAGCTACTGGTTCCTGAACTCCATAAACACCTTCTTTTAAATCTGAATCAAGATTATTAATCTGAGCAGTTCCTAGATCAATTTGATCTTTTCTAGTATAGGGAAGATATAAGAGATATCCCTGATCTAATAATTCTTCCATTAAATCAAATGTTTCTATCTCTTTTCGCATTGAAGCATACGCCATTACTTTTTTGGCAGTTTCTAATTGTGGAAGTTTTAAAAACTGTTTATTTATTTTTTGGCTCCAACTGCTGATTTTGTTTTGTGGAATTTCTGATCTCTCTTTTAAGTATTTTTTTCTTAGCTCTTCTTTTTTCTGCATAAAATTCACCCCAATTTTATTATTGAATTCTAATCCTATAATAGCAGAAATTTAATATTTCTGCAAAGTATTATCCTAGCTCAAAAATCAAATTTAGTCCGGCTTTTAACAGCAGATTATAATACTTTAGATACGAAAAAAGCTAACCTTATAAAGGTTAGCTAAAAGTCCATCCACCGTGCCGGTTGATTTGGAATTTTGATCCCTGTCTGCCAAGTGGGTGCCCTCCTACCTGGTTTATAGGTCCATTTAAGGCTTCTACGCCGCAGGTAGAGCTCAGGCTCCCTATGTCTAAGTGTTGGTCAAAATGTTTAATCATTATCGAACACGGCAGATGGTATTTACTTTTCTATAAATAATATTAACATATCTCATCTAAATCTGCAAGCAAAAAATCCCTGTAATGTCACTAAGAACGGATGGAAATTCCAAGTTCCTGCAGCTGTTTTTTGTCGACTTTTGAAGGTGCGTTTGTCAGAGGAGATGTTGCTCTCTGAGTTTTAGGGAAAGCAATAACATCTCTAATTGAATCAGTGCGCCCCACGATCATCATTAGACGATCAAGTCCAAAGGCAATCCCACCATGAGGAGGTGTACCATAATCAAAAGCATCAAGCAAATAACCAAATTTTTCCTGCTGCTCCTCTTTGCTGATGGACAGAGCAGAAAATACCTTTTCCTGCAGTTTGTGATTATTAATTCTAATACTTCCTCCACCCAGTTCTTCACCATTTAAAACAAGGTCATAGGCTTTTGATTTTACAGATGCGGGATCAGTATCTAACTTTTCTATATCCTCTTCCAGTGGTGCGGTAAATGGATGATGAATTGCAGTTAAGCGGTCTTCCTCTTCATCATATTCAAATAAAGGAAAGTCCACAATCCAGACAAATTCGTAAACTTCATCAGGAATTAAATTATTGTCTTTAGCAATCTTAAGGCGGAGATTACCTAAAGCTGCAGCTACTACCGCTGGTTTATCAGCAACAATTAATAATAAATCTCCCTGTTCTGCTTCCATAGCTTTTTTAATTCCTTCAATTTCTGATTCGGAAAGGAATTTAGCAATTGGAGATTTTAGTTCATCCTCTCTTAAAGCCATCCAGGCCAGACCCTTTGCTTTAAACATTTTTACATAATCTTCAAAGGCATCAATGGTACTTCGTGGAGAATCTGCTCCTCCTTTAAAGTTTATACCTTTTACCTGGCCACCTTTACTAACAGTTCCACTAAAAATATTAAAATCACTATCTTTAACTACCTCAGATAAATCCTTAAGCTCCATACCAAAACGAAGATCGGGCTTGTCAGAACCAAAACGGTCCATTGCTTCCTGGTAGGACATTCTTTTAATTTTTTCAGGAACTTCAATATCACCAACAGCAAACAATTCTTTCATTAATCCCTCAGTAATCTCCATAACTTCTTCCTGATTAACAAAAGACATCTCCATATCAATCTGAGTAAATTCTGGCTGACGGTTTGCTCTTAAATCTTCATCTCTAAAACAGCGAGCTATCTGAAAATATCTTTCCATTCCAGAAACCATCAATAACTGTTTAAATATCTGAGGAGACTGTGGTAGAGCAAAAAACTGACCGGGGTTAACTCTACTTGGAACCAGATAGTCTCTGGCTCCCTCAGGAGAACTCTTGGTTAAAATTGGAGTTTCAATTTCCCAGAATCCATTTTGATCCAGAAAATCTCTGGTAGTTTTAGTTATTTTATGTCTCAGCCCCATAAGTTTTGTCATTTTAGGCCTTCTTAAATCTAAATATCTATATTTTAACCTTACATCTTCACCGGTATCAATATTGTCCTCAATTTGGATTGGAGGAGTCTCAGCTTTATCTAAAACTCTTAATTCTTCCGCCTTGATTTCAATTTCACCAGTTGGAAGATCCGGATTAATATTCCCCTCCGGTCTCGGCTCAACCTCTCCGGTAATTGCAACTACATATTCCGAACGAAGAGTATCAGCTTTTTCAAATAGTTCTTTACCAGAATCAGGATTAAACACCACCTGAACAATTCCTGAACGATCTCTAATATCAGTAAATATAACACCACCGTGATCTCTTCGTTTTTGTACCCACCCCATGATTGTTACTCTGTCTTGATTGTCTTTTTTACTAACTTCTCCACAGAGGTGGGTTCTCTTTAAATCTTTAATTGTTTCACCCATCTTAAATATCCTCCTTATCTACTAGCTGCTTCATTTCCTCTAATAAGTTGCTTAATTGAATTTCTTTTTCATCTCCACTTTTCATATTTCTAATTGTAGCAGAGTTATTATTAAGTTCATTTTCGCCAATAATTATTGTATACTCAGCATTCATGCGGTCAGCTGATTTCATTTGAGAGCCAACACTTCGTCCCAAATAATCGATTTCAGTTCTAAAACCTTTATTTCTCAGCTGATCAAGAAGTTTAAATGATTCTTTTTTAGCCTGATCTCCAATGACTGTTATGTAAAGATCAACACCTGATTCTACAGGCAGCTCGATATCTTTTGCCTCTAAAGAAAGCAGCAATCTCTCAATTCCAAGGGCAAAACCAATACCAGGCAGATCTCTATTGCCTATTTCTTCAGCCAGACCATTGTAGCGGCCTCCACCAAAGACAGTATCCTGTGCTCCCAGCGCATTATCTTTAATTTCAAATGCAGTATTTGTATAATAATCAAGACCCCTGACCAAAAGTGGATTGATAATATAATCCAGGTTCAAAATATCAAGGTATTCCTGTACATCATTAAAATGATCAGCACAGCTTTGACAGAGATTATCAGTAATCTTTGGCGCATCTTTAATTACAGACTGACAGCTTTCGTTTTTACAGTCCAGAACCCGCAATGGATTTCTATCAATTCTGCTCTTACAGTTATCACATAATTGTTCTTTGTTTTCATTTAAATATTTTTTTAATTTATCTACATAAGTTGGACGGCATTCTCCACAACCTACACTATTTAAATGAAGTTCCAGGTCATTAAGACCAAAATCTTGAAGCAGACGCATCCCTAAGGAAATGATTTCTGCATCAAGTGCAGGATCATTGGAAGCTATTGCCTCAACTCCCAGCTGATGAAACTGTCTAAATCTGCCTGATTGTGGTCTTTCATATCTAAACATTGGTCCAATATAGTAATATTTAGTCGGTTGAGCCTGTCCGTAAATTTTATTTTCTAAAAATGATCTGATTACAGAAGCAGTACCCTCGGGTCTGAGAGTGATACTTCTGCCTCCTTTATCCTCAAAGGTATACATCTCCTTTTCAACAATATCAGTTACTTCACCAATACCGCGCTGAAAGAGTTCTGTATATTCAAAAATAGGAGTTCTAATTTCCTGATAATTATAATTCGAAAAAATTTCATGTGTTTTCTTCTCAATATACTGCCACTTCAAAGTATCTGGCGGCAGAATATCATTGGTACCTCTTGGAGCATTAAACTTCATTTTTATTTCACCTACTGTTTATTCATTTAGTTTTAGAAAATCTATCAGCCAGGATTATTAATAATCAGAGCTGATAGATTTAATAGTTAACTTAGTAAATTTACTCTTTAATTTTTATCTAAATAAATGATTAATTATTATTTTTAGTTTCAACTGGTGACTCAACTTTAACTTCTTCTTTCACTTCTTTTGCTTCTTCTTTAATATCTTCAGTAGTTTCCTGATCTACCTCTGGAGACGATTTAGTCTGCATATCCTCACTAATCCGCTGAATCTCTTTCATTGCTGACTGAGCTTTTTTCTCAGCGCCAAGACGGCTATACATCATGTAGAGCTGATAATATGTCATAAAATCATCCTCTGCAGCAGCTGAAATTTTATCAAGCTGTGCTATTGCCTCTTCATTATTTTCCTGATCAGCAAGGAACTGAGCATAATTAAATCTTAAGTCAGTATTTTCAGGATAAGACTCTAGTGCACTATTATAAACTTCTTTTGCTCTTTCAAGATTATTCTGACCCTCATATGCCTGAGCTAAATAGCTGTAGAAAATCGGATCTGTTTCTTTCTCCTCAACAAAAGCAGAGAATTCTTCTGCTGCCTGTTTATAATTTTCATTTTCTAAAGCATGATAGGCACTTAAAACAGGATCATTAATAGTAATTTCAGCATCTGCTTTTAACTCTGCCAGCCAGCTGTTAATAGCTTCATTTCTTTTTTGTGATCTTATTTCCTGTTCAAGATCATCTCTAACTTCTGCCATTGCTGGTCTTTCAGTTTCAGAGTTTTCAGCTTCAGTATTTTCCTCTTCTGACTCTGCCTCTTCAGCAGTATCTTCTTCAGCTGCTTCTGGTTCAGGATATCGCTGCTGGTATAGTTCTTCAATTTCTTCTTCGCTTACCTCAATTTCGCCAATACCCTGATCGATTGTTTGAGTTATCGTTTTGCTATCCTCAATACTTGCTTTTATATCTTCTCTTAAATCACCAATTGTATAACCCTGTTCAGCCAGAGCTTCTGATAATTCGTTTTCAGTCATTTCGTTCTGCTCTAAAATATTATTATAATTTTCATCTATCTCAGCTTCAGAAACTTCAACATCAACATCTAAAACTTCTGCTTGAGCCATCAACAGTTTTCTTTCAATTAAAGCATCCAGAACATTATACCTAAATGGTATAATCTGGCTGCTGCTCAAGTTAGATTGTGGCGCCTGCTGCTGTAAAAGCGAGAAATATTCCTGTTGAGAAATTTCCATCCCGTTAACTTCTGCAATTACAGATGGGTTTTGATTGGGAGCCTGTCCGCCTCCACCCTGATTATTTAAATAGGCACCATAGCCCATAAATCCACCTGAAATAACAAAGGCAATTACAACTATATAAACAATAATTCTACTATTATCGCGTAAAGTATCAAACAAAACCTTACACTCCCCTCTCTTAAATATATATTTTTTATAAAATAAAAATTATCTATAAAATTATTTTAATCCTTTTTAATTTTAACCTATTAAAATTTAGATGTCAAACCTCAGCTGATTGCTGGCCAGACACTTTTTTTAAAATTGGTTAAATTACTGCTTGGACCATGACCGGGATAAAAAGTGCAATTTTCCGGCAGCTGAAAAATTTTGTCTTTGATTGATTTCTCAAGTTCACTATAATCACTGTCCTGTAGATCAGTTCTGCCAATCCCATTTGCAAAAATACAGTCACCAGAAAAAAGTATGTTTTCTTCCGGAATATAAATAGAAATTCCATCTTCACTGTGACCTGGAGTAGTGATAAATCTAAAAGTCAATGATTCGAAATCAATCTCCTCACCATCAGCAACTGCTCTGTCCGTTAAAGGTGCAGTGATTGCCTGCTGTGTAAAGAGACTGGAAAGATTTAACTGTGGATCAGTAAATTTTAAATCAGCTTTTTTATGAGCCAGTATCTCAGCCCCCGTCTTTTCTTTTAAAAATTCGTTTGCTGCAATATGATCAAAATGACCATGGGTGTTGATTATATATTTAAGCTCCAGCTCATTTTCTTTTAGATAATTATATAATCTTTTACCTTCAGCACCTGGATCAATTACCACGGCTTCGCCAGCCTGAGAAATAATATATGATTTTACCATAAGTTCTCCAACAGTAAATTCTTTTAAATTCATATTTTCCTCCATTTTAACTATCAAAACTTCTTTTTACTGTCCACCAGAATTGTAACCGGACCATCATTAATTAAACTGACATCCATCATCGCCTGAAACTCTCCTGTTTCAATTTTTAGGCTGGACTTTTCTGCTTCTTTAACAAAATAATTATATAATTTCTCAGCTTCTGCAGGTGGTGCTGCTTCAAAAAAACTTGGTCTTCTCCCCTGTCTGCAGTCACCAAAAAGAGTAAACTGTGAGACCAGCATTATATCTTTATTTAGATCAGCAGCAGATAAATTTAATTTCTCTTCTTCATCCTCAAAAATTCTTAAATTTATTATTTTTTCCAGCAGATAGTCAGCATCCTGACGCCCATCTTCTTTTCCAATTCCTAAAAACACTAATAAACCGGAGTCGATCTCTCCGGTTATTTCAGAATCCACTTCTACTTTAGCTCTTTTAACACGCTGAACAACAGCTCGCATCTAATTCACTCCCCATTAAGCAGGTTTGGCTCGACTTACATTAAGCACACCTGAAATAGATTCAATCTTTTTCATTATATCGTACATATGCTCTGTAGAGCTCAATTCCAGTGACAGATTAATAACTGCTCGATTATGCTCACTGGTTCTGGCCATAACAGACAGCAGATTAATCTTTTCTTCTTTAATGATATGTGTTATATCATTAAGCAGAGCACTCTTATTTACAGCATCAATCCTGAGATCAACCTGGTAGGATTCTGTACGACCCTGTTCCCAGCTGACCTCAATTATTCTTTCTGGTTCACTTTCTTCAAGATTTTTTAAGTTTTTACAGTCTTCCCTGTGAACCGAAACTCCCCGACCTCTGGTAATATAACCGACTATATCATCACCAGGGACAGGATTACAGCATTTTGCCATCCTAACCAGCATGTCTTCCATTCCTTTTACAGAAACACCTTTATCTACTGATTCAGTTTTCCTCTGAGGGCTGTGTTTTTTCTCAAAATCTTTCTCTTCTTCATAATCCTTAAATTTGCTGACCACCTGTTTGGGACTAATATTACTGTATCCCAACTCTTCTAATAAATCATCAACATCTTTTCGCCCCAGCTCTTTTGTAATCTCTTTTAGCTCTTTTTCTTTATCTTTTTCGCTGAGTTCGATATTATATTTTTCCAGATGCTCATCCAGAATTCGATTACCTTTTTCAATGATTTCATCCCGGCGCTGCCTTTTGAACCAGTGCTTAATTTTACTTCTAGCTTTAGAAGTTTTAACAAATTTTAACCAGTCTCGGGATGGCCCATTACTTTTTTTAGAGGTTAAAATCTCAACAATATCACTGTTTTTTAACTTATATTCTAAAGGAACTATTTTACCATTCACCTTAGCTCCCACACAGCGGTGGCCAACTTCGGTATGGATATGATAGGCAAAATCAACAGGTGTTCCTCCTTTAGGCAGTGAAACAACATCACCTTCAGGAGTAAAAACAAAAACTTCATCCTCAAATAAATCAATTTTTAAAGTCTCCATAAATTCCTGTGGTTCCTGCAGATCTTTCTGCCATTCAAGCAGTCGTCTTAACCAGGATAATTTTTCTTCAAATTTTTCATCGCCCACCTTACCTTCTTTATATCGCCAGTGAGCGGCAATACCATATTCAGCAGTTTTATGCATTTCATAAGTTCTTATCTGTACTTCAAGTGGATCTCCATTAGGAGCAATTACAGTTGTGTGAAGTGACTGATACATATTTGACTTCGGCATAGCTATATAGTCTTTAAATCGTCCCGGCATAGGCTTCCAAATTTCATGAATAACCCCCATCACTTCATAACATTCTTTAACACTACCTACAAGAACCCTGACGGCAGTTAAATCATAAATTTCATCAAACTCCACTTCTTTACGCTTCATTTTATTATAAATACTGTATAAATGCTTGGGGCGACCATAAATTTCTGCTTCAATATCATGTTCTTTTAAAGTAGATTTTAGTTTTTCAATAGCCTCTTTTATATCTTTTTCTCTCTGTTTGCGATTGGCCTGCACTTTGTGGGAAACCTCATAATACATATCAGGTTTTAAATATCTAAAAGATAAGTCTTCTAACTCCCACTTAATCTTAGACATTCCCAGACGGTGGGCAAGAGGAGCATAAATTTCTAAAGTTTCTCTGGATTTTTCTTTTCTTTTTTCTTTTTTTAGATAGTTTAAAGTTCTCATATTGTGCAGTCTGTCAGCAAGTTTTATCAACACGACCCGAATATCCTCTGCCATAGCTACAAACATTTTACGCAGACTTTCTGCCTGCTGATCTTCTTTAGTTTTAAACTGCATTCTGGTCAGTTTTGTGACTCCATCCACAATATGTGCCACCTCAGATCCAAATTCTCTTTCAATTTCTTCACTGCTAATCCCAGTATCCTCAACAACATCATGCAGTAAAGAAGCAACAATTGAAACAATGTCAAGCTCTAGATCAGCAAGAATAATAGCCACACCAAGTGGGTGCTCAACAAAAGGTTCACCAGAAACTCTAAACTGCTCCTGATGTGCTCTTTCGGCATACTGATAGGCTTTTTTTACCATTTCTAGATCTGGTTCATCCATATAAGATTTTATTTTATCTAATAAAGTATCTAGTTCCATCTATATTTATACTCCTTCAATTACCCGAAAATTAAATAATTAATTATTCAATTAATAATGATTTAATTTCATAATCTTTAAGAACTTCTCTACCTGTCAGAGCTTCAAGTTCTAATAAAAATGCACAACCAACTACCTCTCCACCTAATTCTTCTATCATTTCGGTAGCAGCAAGAGTAGTTCCACCTGTGGCCAGCAGATCATCCACAATTAAAACCTTATCTCCTTCAGTTACTGCATCTCTATGTATTTCAATTTCATTCTTTCCATATTCCAGTTCATATGATTTTTTTAATACTTCATGTGGTAATTTACCCGGTTTTCTAATTGGAATAAACCCCTTGTCAAGTTCTATTGCCAGAGGTGTACCAACCAAAAATCCTCGAGCTTCAATTCCTACCACATAATCAATATCATAATCTCTAAACATATCTGCCATTTTAACTATGGCTTCTTTAAGTGCTTCCCTATCCCGTAAAAGTGGTGTAATATCTTTAAATAAAATCCCTTCTTTTGGGAAATCAGGAATGTTTCTTATTTTGTCACTAAGATTCATTTTTATCCTCCTTAAAATTAGATACATTTGCTATCAGGTCAAATAGATTTTCTTTAAAAACTAAGTTTTTAAATGTCATAAAATTTTCCATTCGCCTGGATAATTTATTATATCGTACTGAGCCTTTAAAGTCCAATTGATTTTCATTATTAGCTGCCAATTCTTTTTTGTTTAGATAGCTAATTATTTTCTGATTAAATTTAATATCTGCTTCTGAAAAAAGTAATATTAGTCTGCTGGGCTGTTCTGGAATATTATTTTTGAATTCAGCCAGAAGATCATGAAACTGAGCTAAAGAAAATGGTAGTGAATAAAAAATCAGATGAGAAAAATTTGATTTAGTATTCAGTTCGCTGCTGAAAAAATAATGTTCGGGGTATTTTTCTTTTAGAACCTCTTTTTCTTTTTTGCTGCTAACATAAACTGCTGCTTTTTTAATCACCTTATTAAACAGTAGTTTTTTTAGGTTATTTTTCTTGTCTGCAGTATTTCGATAATCGTAAATAGAATAATTATCTTTTTCAAAAACTAAAGCAGTAGAAATATCATTTACAGACCTGTAATCATTTACTTTAAGCTGCAAATTTTCTTTTCCCCGCCAGCGATTAATTTCCGCCTGTCCAATCAAATCAAAATTAGAAGCTGCTATTCTTTCTGCCTGATCTCCAAAATTAAATGCAACTGCCTGAATATTGTTTTCTAAATAAATTTTTAGATGCTTATCTTCTTTACCCATCTGATAACAGCCGCGACTTTTTAAATTTTGAAATAAAAACTTTGGAGCTGGATTAGCAATTCCGTAAGGGCGAAATTTATCCAGTTGATTAATAAGAGCTTTGTTAAGTTCTGAAACTTCAAGGTTAATATCTATTTTTTCCTGCTTAAGAAAGTCCTCCTGGCTGAGGTTCTGATTTAGATAGTGACTAAATAACTTTTTAAATTTAGAAATTCTATTTATATCAATGCTCAAACCGGCGGCTGCTGTATGGCCCCCAAAATTTAACACTTCGGAGCTGCAGTATTTAAGTGCCTGATAAATATTAAGGGCTGAAATACTGCGGGCTGACCCTTTGGCAGTATTATTTTCTTGATCAACAGCAAATAATATTACCGGAAGATTATACTTTTCAAGCAGCCTGGAAGCAACAATACCAATTATTCCAGAATGCCAGTCCTTATCAGCAAGAATAATTGCCCTTTCGCTTTCTAAATCAATATTTAAAATCTTTTCTTCTACAGACTGATAAATTTTTTCTTCCTCCTGCTGCCGTTTTTTATTTATTTTGATTAATTTTTTGGCAATTTCTTTTAACTCTGCTTCATCTTCTGAAATCAATAAGCGCAGTGCCTCTTCTGCATCATGAATTCTACCAGCAGCATTTAAAGGTGGTGCAATTATATAACCAATTTGCCCAGCCGTAATATTGTTTTTATCGAGTTTTAGTTCAGCTATTAAAGTTTTTAATCCCAAAACCTTGTCCTGACCGATTAATTCCAGACCGTTTTTTACCAGTATTCTGTTTTCATTTTTGAGCGGGGCAATATCTGCTACAGTACCCAGAGCTACAATCGGCAGTAGTTCTTTAACCATCTGCCTAACAATTTTGGGATTTAAAGCCTGGGCCAATTTAAAAGCTGTACCTACACCAGCTATTTCTGCAGCGAAATAGTCATCCTCTTGAACAAGATGATGATTAATCACTGCCTCTGCTGCAGGCTTTTTTTCGGAGGGAGTGTGATGATCAGTAATAATCAAATCAATGTCCTCTGCTTTTAAATACTCAGCTTCCTCAAAAGCTGTAATCCCACAGTCAACAGTTATAATCAAATCAACTTCTGCTGCAGAGATTTTTTCCAGAGCCTGAATATTCAACCCATAACCATCTTCAATCCTGTCAGGTAAAAAATAATCAATTTCGATTCCAAATGCTTTCTTGAAAAATCTATATAAAACTGCAGTTGAAGTAATACCATCTACATCGTAATCTCCATAAACTAAAATTTTTTCTTTATTTGCTGCAGCTTTTTTAATTCTTTCTACAGCTTTTTTCATATCCGGCAGTAAAAATGGGTCACTTAAATATTCAAGTTTAGGGTTTAAATAAATTTCTTTTTCCTGTTGAGATTTTATGCCGCGCTCAGCCAGCAGCTGTTCTATAAAATTTTGGTTTTTATCCTGTCTGTAGCTAATTATTTTCCATAGTTTATCCATCTATTATCACCATTGTATTCTAAAGTTAGTTTAATATTTACCTGAGCGAAAAATTGATATTACAAGAAGTAAGCCCAAAATCCCAGCAAATGAATAACCAATAAAACCAAGTAGGGGGATATTAAATATCCGAGGTTCCATATTTGTTTGAATAAGCAGGGTTGAGCCAATAATTAAAGAAGCAATAATCAAACTCATTGAAAGTCGATTAGAAATGATATCAAGCCGGGAAATAAGATTTTCCAGGTTTGTATGTCTAAAATTAATTGTAAAATCATCTTTGACTAGTTTATCTAAAAAAGATTTAAGTTGATTATTTAATTCATATTTTTTTCTGCCAAATTTCCAGATTTCCGAACCAAGCCTTGCAGCAATTTTATTGACCTGCATTCTGTCATCTAAAATATCAGAAATAAACCCCCGTCCAACTTCTACCACATTAAAATCAGGATCCAGATCCTGGCCAACTCCTTCACTCACTGCAATAGCTCTAAATAATAAGAAGAAATCCTGAGGCATTCTAATCTGATGTTCGTAAATAAAATACTGCAGATCTTCAAAAACAGACTTGATTTCAATATTTGATAAATCACTGCCATAATATCTGTCCAGAATTTTTTCCATATCAAGCTGAAATCTGCGGCGATTAAAATTATCAGGTTTATTACCCAAAATTAAAATTACATCCATTAAAACATTAATTTTTTTATTAATCAATGCATAAAAGAGCAGAGCCATTAGATCTCTATCTTCTTCAGTAATTCTTCCAACCATGCCAAAATCAACATAAGCAATAGTTTTTTCGCCAGTTATAAATATATTTCCTGGATGTGGATCAGCATGGAAAAAACCATTAATTAATACCTGCCTCATTAAAGCCTTTGCCCCAAGTTCTGCAATAAATTTATTATGAGGGTGACTCTGATCTACTTCCCTAAGCTTAACTCCCTTTATTTCCTCCATAATCAAAAGATTAACTGTTGAAAGTTCAGAATAAACTTCAGGAGCTGTAATATATGGATCGTCAGCAAAATCACTGCGAAAACGGATTATATTTGCCATTTCACCTTTAAAATTAAGTTCATCTTTTATTGTGCGTTTGAATTCCTGAATAATCTCTACCGGCCTGATAACAGAATTAAATAAATCTCTTTCTTCAGCTAAGCGGGCAAGGTTCTCCATTATTTCTACATCAACACTTATTTTTTTATTAATCCCCGGCCTTTTAACTTTCATAATCGCTTCTTTTCCATTTTTTAAAACAATTTTATGGGTCTGTGCAATTGAAGCGGCTCCAACAGCTTCTTTTTCAATTTTTATTATTTCCTCTTCAAACTTATCTCCCAGTTCATTTTTTAAAAAATCTTCTATCAGCTCATAATCTTCAGGTGGAACTTTATCCTGAAGTTTTCTCATTTCTGCTATAAAAACAGGTGGAAAAATATCCGCTCTGGTACTCAAAAGCTGACCTAGTTTTATATAGGCAGGACCTAACTCCTGCAGGACTTCTCTGATTTTAACAGCCAGCATTTTTCCTGTGGGTCTTTCTGTAGTACTGATTCTTTTCCTAAATGGTAAATATTTATTTAAGTCTAGCTGAGAAATAATAAAACCAAGCCCGTTTTTAACAAGAATCTGTGCAATTTCACTGTAACGCTGAAAATGCCTGTAGTGTTTGGGTAAGTTCATATCCATTTTATCACAGCCTTTTTTAAAGATAGAAACCCCTCCAGTAAGCAAAGGAGGGGTTATAATCTAAAAACTTTTCTAATTCTAATTTTTATTTGCTGATTTTTTCCTGCCAGGTTACTAAAAGCGGACTGGCCACAAAAATTGAAGAATAAGTACCAGCAAACATTCCAATAAAGAGAGCTAGCATAAATGTCTGAATTGAAGCTCCTCCAAAGAAATAGATAGCTAAAATAGCAATTAATGTGGTTACTGAGGTGTTAATTGATCTGGGCAGTGTATCTACAACTGCTGAATTGGCCTGTTCTATAAAGGGAACTTTGTGCAATAACTTCATATTCTCTCTAATTCTATCAAAAATTACAATTGTATCATTAATAGAATAACCAACAATAGTTAAAAGTGCAGCTACAAAAGGCGTGTTAACCTCTCGACCCAGGATAGCAAAAATACCAATTGTTATTAAAACATCATGCATCAAAGTTATAATAGAAACAGCTGCAAATCTGAACTCAAAGCGAAAACTAATATAAGCAACTATTGCAATAGAAGCTGCAATCATAGCCAGCAGAGCATTGATTCTTAATTCTCTACCAATGGTTGGTCCAACCATCTCTGTTCTCAACATTTCAGCCGATTCAAATTCATCTTTGATTGCATTATCAATTATAACAATCTCTTCCGACTCCAAAGTCTTAGTTCTGATAATAATCCCATGTTCTCCAGCAGATTCAGACTGTTGAATTTTACTATCTTCAGCTATTTCAACTCTTTCTAAAACTCCCCTAACTTTTTCTGAACTAACGCTATTTTCAAAGCCAAATTCCATTAAAGTACCACCATTAAAGTCGATACCTAAATTTAATCCATTAATCAGCAAAAACAATAACCCAATTGCAATTACAGTAAGCGAAATTGTATACCAAATTTTTCGTTTTCCTAAAATATCCACTTTATTACCCCTTTCTGACCCCAAAAGATTTATTTTCACGTAATAATTTACTGCCTGCAAAAATATCAATCACATTTCTGGTTACAAAGAAAGCAGTAAACATACTGACAATAATACCAATACCAAGTGTCACAGCAAAACCTCTAACTGTACCACTGGTAAAATAGGCCAGAATAAGAGCAGTCATAATTGTTGTTACATTAGCATCAACTATAGTAGTATAAGCTCTTTTAAAACCTGCATCAATTGCTGCTCTAAGCGTCTTACCAGATTTTAGCTCATCCTTTATTCGCTCGAAAATAATAATATTTGCATCAACAGCCATACCAATAGAAAGGATTAAGCCAGCAATACCAGGTAAGGTTAAAGTTGCCTGCAAACCTGCCATTGTTCCCATCAGAATTAAGCCGTAAATTGCAAGTATAACAGAAGCTAAAACACCAGGAAATCTGTAATAAAAAACCATATAAATAGCAACTAATAAAAGACCTAATAAACCGGCTCTAATACTTTTCTGAATAGAGATTTCTCCCAGAGTAGGTCCAACGGTTCTGGTTTCAATAACCTCAACCGGAACTGGTAAAGCACCCTCTCTGATAAGTATAGCATCTTTCTGAGCTGCTTCTATTGTCTCATATCCTGTAATTTGTCCTCTCTCTTCAATTACAGCCTGAACTGTTGGATTAGTCAACTGTTCATTATCAAGATAAATCCCAATTTTTTCTCCAATATATTTGCGTGTAATATCAGCAAATTTTTCAGAACCTTTTTCTGTCAAAGTAAAAGCAACTACTGGTCTACCATACTGATCATGATCAGCTCTTGCATCCTGCACAGCTTCACCTGTCATTAAAACCTCACCAGCTGAATTCTGAAAGGTCAGCATTGCAGTTCGGCCTATAGTTTCTATGGCCTCATTTGGACTGTCAACTGCCGGCAGTTCGACAATTATTCTATCACTGCCCTGCCTCTGAATCAGAGGTTCACTTAAACCAAGCTGGTTAACCCGTCTTTCAATCACACTCTGAATTCCAGTCATAACAGTGTCATTTATTTCTCTTTCTTCTGTAGGCTGAGCCTGTAAAACTATGTGGGCTCCCCCCTGTAGATCAAGTCCTAAATTAATGCCGTGCTGAAAATATAAAAATGCAGCAAAGGCCATTATAGCTAAAATAATAATTAATTTAATTCGTCTTTTTTGTTTATACCTCATTAAATAAATGTCCTCCTAACAATAAGCAATTAATTTTCAAATGATAAATCATAATTCTGATGATCAATAACCCTCATCTCAGTCAGCGGCCAGTAAACCCAGAAAGCCCTGCCTGATATATCATCATAGTCAACAAAACCTACAATGCTTTTGAATCTGCTGTCAGCACTATGATTTCTGTTATCCCCAAGAACAAAAACACTTTCTTCTGGAACCTCATAAGGACCAAAATCTCCAAGCATTTTTTCTGGCAGATAATTTTCTTCAAGTGCCTCCCCATTAACATAAGTAACACCATCTTTAATATATACAGTATCACCAGGTAACCCGATAACTCTTTTTATATATTTTTGCCCTGGCGCTCCTTTAGGAGAAAAAACAATAATATCTCCTCTTTCAGGCGGCTGAAATCTGTAAATAAATTTATTTACAAAAAGTCTTTCTCCATCCTGAAGAGTATTAGCCATTGATCTTCCATCTACTACAAATGACTGGGCCACAAATGTTATTATAAAGAAAGCCAGTATACCTGCTATTACTAAAGATTGCAAAAACTCTTTAACTGCGTTTTTCACATCATTTCCCCCAGTTCTTTACTAAAGCGACTATTCCTTATCTTTATTAGTCTCTTCAGTATCCTCATCATTTTTGCTGCTGCTTTTTTCTTCAACTCGAGACACAGCATTTTTAACAAAGTCAATATCAACATTAGAAGAAACTCTAACTCGAACATTACTGTCTTTAATTTTGATGATTTTGCCTTTGATGCCGCCAATTGTAACTATCTTATCACCAATACTAAGATTATCCAGCATGTTCTGATGTTCTTTTTTCTGTTTTTGTTGGGGTCTGATTAAAAAGAACCAAAAAATACCAAAAATTAAGACCCATGGTAAAATTGCATATAAATATTCCATTAACTATCCTCTCCTAATTAATTTTTTTCTCTCATAACTATTTCAACAATAATTATAATATTCCTGCTAAAAGCGAAATATTATTTTAAAAAGAATTAAAATATTTATTTTAATTCATATTTATTATAAAATTCCTCTCTGAAATTAATAAAGTTATCATTTTTGATAGCTTTTCTAATTTCTTCTGAAAGCTTAAGCATAAAATAGAGATTATGATAGGTTGTTAACCTGACTCCTAATATTTCGTTACGCTTCAGCAAATGTCTAACATATCCGCGGCTGTAATTCTGGCAGACATGACAGTCGCATTCAGAATCAAGAGGAGAAAAATCTTCTTTAAAGGTTGCATTTCTAATTGTTTTTCTTCCCTGATGAGTAAAGATCTGCCCATGACGGGCAATTCTGGTCGGCATTACACAGTCAAACATATCTATTCCATGATAAATCCCTTCAATTAAATCCTCAGGTGTTCCAACCCCCATTAAGTAACGTGGTTTATCTTTGGGCATCAATGGAGTAGTGTGGTCAAGCATTTTATACATCTCTTCTTTAGGTTCACCAACACTTAAGCCCCCTATCGAATAACCAGGAAAATCAAATTTAACTGTTTCCTCAACACTCTGTTTTCTTAACTCAGGATAAACCCCACCCTGAATAATTCCAAACAGCGCCTGCCCTTCTGCACCTTTCATTTCTTCTTTACATCGTTCAGCCCAGCGCAGAGTTCGATTGAGAGATTTTTCTACATATTTTCTTTCAGCAGGATATGGTGGACACTCATCAAAAGCCATCACAATATCAGAACCTAGATTCTGCTGAATCTGCATCGATTTTTCTGGAGAAATAAAATGTTTTGATCCATCCAGATGAGATTGAAAATAAACGCCTTCTTCCTCTATCTCACGTAAATTAGCAAGTGAAAAAACCTGAAATCCACCACTATCAGTTAAAATTGGGCGATCCCAGTTCATAAACTGATGCAGTCCTCCGGCTTTTGCAATCAGATCATCACCTGGTCTCAAATATAAATGATAGGTATTACCCAGTATAATCTGAGAGCCAATCTCTTTTAATTCTCTGGATGACATCGCCTTAACGGTTGCCTGAGTTCCTACAGGCATAAAAATAGGAGTCTCAATTTTCCCGTGGTCAGTAGTTATCTCACCCAGTCTTGCCTGTGATTTTTTGTTCTCTTTAAATAATTTAAAATCAAACAAACTAATCTTCCTTCCTGTTTAAAATCATCATTGCATCTCCCAGACTAAAGAATCTAAATTCATCTTCCACAGCTTTTTTGTAGGCTTTTAAGATAAATTCTTTGCCGGCCATTGCAGAAACAAGCATCAGTAAGGTAGATTTAGGGAGATGAAAATTTGTAATTAAAGAATTAATTACTTTAAATTCATAGCCGGGATAGATAAAAATATCTGTCCAGCCTTTATATTCACTTAAATCGCCTTCCTGAGCAGCAGATTCTAAAGTTCTGGTAACTGTTGTTCCAACTGCAACAACCTTATTGCCATTTGCTTTGACCTCTTTTATTTTAGCTGCTGTCTCTGCAGAAATTTCTGCATATTCTTCATGCATTTCATGATCTTCAATATCTTCACTTTTTACCGGTCTAAATGTTCCCAGTCCAACATGAAGAGTAATATAGTCCAGTATAACACCATATTCCTGCAGCTCTTTTAATAAGCGATCTGTAAAGTGCAGGCCGGCGGTTGGAGCTGCTGCTGAGCCCTTCTTCTGACTGTATACTGTCTGGTATCTTTCAGGATCATCCAGCTTCTCATTAATATATGGCGGCAGGGGCATTTCCCCGAGCTGATTTAAAATTTCTTCAAAATCATAATTCTGCTGATCCCAGCTGAATTCTACTATTCTGCCACCGAAATCAGTGTATTCAACAACTTCAGCCTCTAAAATATCTTCAAAATTGATTTTCACACCCTTTTTTGCTCTTCTTCCAGGGCGGACCAGAACTTCCCAGCGACCTTCAGCCAGCTCATTTAATAATAAAAGTTCAATCTCTGTCCCTGTCGGAATTTTTGCTCCATATAACCTGGCAGGTATAACCCTGCTGTTGTTCATAATAATCATATCTCCGGGCTCCAGGTATTCTTTTAAATTTTTAAAGATATTTTCTTCAATAGTATCCTGCTGGGGATTTAAAACCATTAATCTAGATTCATCTCGCTCAGGAAGAGGTTTTTGAGCTATCAACTCTTCCGGAAGATGATAATCAAATTCTTCTACTTTCATTAAAAAAACCTCCAAAATTATTTAACTTAGTCAAATAATTAATCACTTTTCTGCTTAATATTTAGATGCTGATAGGCCTTTGTTGTTGCAACTCTGCCGCGGGGTGTCCGCTCTAAAAACCCAAGCTGCAGTAAATAAGGCTCATAAACATCTTCAATTGTCTCAGTTTCTTCGCTGATTGCAGCCGCCAGAGTATTTAGACCTACCGGTCCACCACTGAATTTAATCATAATTGTCTTTAACAATTTATGATCAATTCTGTCCAGTCCTAGCTCATCAATCTCCAGCAGTTTTAGAGCATCATCCACAACTCCCCTGTTAATTATACCATCTGCTTTTACTTCTGCAAAATCTCTTACTCTTTTTAAGAGTCGATTAGCTATTCTAGGAGTCCCGCGCGAACGGCGTGCTATCTCCAGAGCGCCATGCTCAACAATTTCTACACCCAAAATTTCAGCTGATCTGCTCACAATTTCCTGCAGCTCATTTTGATCATAAAATTCCAGTCGATTAATTACTCCAAACCTGTCTCTTAAAGGCGAACTGAGGCGTCCAGCTTTTGTGGTAGCACCTACCAGAGTAAAAGGAGCCAGATCCAGCCTGACAGAACGAGCACTTGGACCTTTACCAATGATTATATCCAGACAGTAATCTTCCATTGCTGGATATAAAACTTCCTCTACCATTTTATTTAAGCGGTGGATCTCATCAATAAATAAAACATCACTCGGCTGCAGATTTGTTAAAATTGACGCCAGATCTCCCGGCCTTTCTATTGCCGGTCCTGAGGTCTGATGAATATTTACATTCAATTCATTTGCTATAATATTAGCCAGAGTGGTTTTCCCAAGCCCCGGCGGTCCATATAACATCACATGATCTAGCGCTTCTTTTCGATCACGTGCAGCCTGAATAAATATCTTCAATTTTTCTTTTGACTTCTTCTGCCCTACATATTCTTTTAAAGTAAAAGGACGAAGCCCTTTATCGACTGAATTATCAGCTGAAGCAGCAGGCTGTTTATCAGCTGGAGAATTATCACTTTTTTTCTTTTTGGGAGAAACAATCCTTCTTCCATTTTCCATTATTATCTCTCCTTACCAAGATGACTTAAAACCAATCTTATTTTTTCTGAGACATTTTGCTGAGCTTTAAATTCAACTTCTCTTAAAGCTCTATTTATCTCCGATATTTTATAACCCAGGGCTGTTAAAGCATCAACTACATCCTGTCTGTCCTCATCAATATTATTTACTTCTTCTTTCCTGTTATTAAGATTCTGAAGATAGGCGAAATCTTCAAGTTTTCCCTGAAGTTCAAGAATTAGGCGCTGAGCAGTCTTAGGTCCTATCCCTGAAATTTCTTTTAATACCTCTTCATTTTTCTTCATAATTGCAGAAATAAACCTGGAAGCAGGCATAGTATTAATAATATTTAAACCAGCACTTGGACCTATACCATTAACTGTAATTAAAATTTCGAATAAATCTTTACCCATCCTCTCCGGAAAAGCAAACAATTTTAAAGCATCTTCCCTTACATATGTATAGGTGTAAACTTCTATATCTTCGCCAACTGAAAGCTGTTTTTTAAAACCAGCAAGTTCTAATTCATATCCCACACCATTAATTTCTAAAATAATCTTTCCAGCTTCAGCATAAATTACTTCACCTTCTAAATAGCCAATCATAGTCTTTCCTCCCATCCAGAATGAGCACTAAAAACATGACCGTGACAGATCGATACCGCCAGAGCATCAGCCGCATCATCTGGCCGCGGTAACTCAGCCAGATTTAATAAAGACTTAACCATCTGCTGAACCTGATTTTTATCTGCTCGACCATAACCCACTACAGCCTGTTTTATCTGCAGTGGAGTATATTCAGCCACTTTTAAGCCTGCCTGTGAACCGGCCAGCAGGATAACCCCCCGCGCCTGTCCAACAGCAATAGCTGTTTTTACATTTTTATTAAAAAATAGTTCTTCTACAGCCATTTCCTCCGGTTTAAATTCTTTTATCAGTTCCTCAATATTATAATGAATAATTTCAAGTCTTTTTGTATCTTTTTTATCTGCTGATGTTTTAATTACTCCGTATTCCAAAACATCAAAATGGTTTGTTTCTTTATCTACTACGGCATAACCAATAGTAGCTAGACCCGGGTCAATACCTAAAATTCGCAAATTCCACACCCCATTCAAACTAATGTTTGAGTCTATTATATCACAGTCAGAAAAGATATTAAAACAAAAAAATAAAGACACTGCTGCACAGTGCCCTTATTAAAATCTACATCTATTTTATAACAAAATAATTAAAATTAGATTAAATTTAATTAATCTTCCTCAGCTTCAATTTCAGCTCTAACATCTTCTGGAATCTCAAAATTTGAATAAACATCCTGAATATCATCATGATCTTCAAGCTGATCCATTAATCTCATCATTTTTTTAGCATCACTTTTATCAAGAGTAACCGTATTGTCAGGGATCATAGCAAGATCGGCAGATTCAAATTCATAACCAGCCTCTTCTAAAGCCTCTCTGGCAGATTCATAATTAGATGGATCAGTATAAATCACTGCTTCTTCCTCACCATAATCTAAATCTTCTGCTCCTGCCTCTAAAGCCTCTAATAACAGATCTTCTTCTCCAACTTCAAATTCATTGAGATCAATTACCAGTTCCCCTTTGCGCTGAAACATCCAGGCAACACAGCCATTAGAACCAAGATTACCACCATTTTTATCTAAAATGTGGCGAACTTCTGATGCAGTTCTATTTCTGTTGTCAGTCATAATATCAAGATATAAAGCAACTCCACCAGGTCCATATCCTTCATAAACAAATGACTCGTAAGTCATTCCCTCTAAATTTCCTGTACCACGCTTAATTGCTCTCTCAATATTATCATTAGGCATATTATTATCTTTAGCCTTCTGAATAGCCATTCTGAGATCTGCATTCATCTCAGGATCTCCACCACCCTCTCTGGCAGCAACAGCTATTTTGCGACTTAACTTTGAAAATAATTTACCTCTTCTCTTATCCTCTTTTTGCTTTTTATGCTTTATATTAGCCCACTTGGAATGTCCGGCCATATAATAACCCTCCTTAAATCAAATTACACTTCTTTAATCAGTTTGCAGTTTATTGTACCATAATTACGGCTGTTTTTCAATATCATGTTCCTCTAAAATATTTGTCAAATCTTTGAGCAGGATGTATATCATTTCTAATTCTTTCTCGTCTCTATTTAAAAGCAGATCAGTTATGTTAGAAATTTTAATACTGGCTTCCGAACTCAAATCATAATTTATCAATAGTTTATCTACACCTACTCCAAGAGCTTCTGCAATATTTATCAGTGATTTTAATGATGGTTCTTTTTCTCCACGTTCAACCTGTCCAATGTATGTATAATGCAGGCCAGCTTTCTCGCCCAAACCTTCCTGGGTTAAATTATTTGTTTTGCGATATTCTTTAATTTTTTTACCAATAAGTTCTTTTTGCATTCGGCTCACCTCTAATATATATCTTAGGGTGAAGAGCCCATAATTTGAAGAGATTATAAGTATTATAATAAAGTATATAGGTATTATTAAAGCATTTAGGTATTTTATCTGTTCAAATACATTTATGCTAATAGTTATAGTCTATTAAATAATAAAACCACAGCCTTTAAGCTATGGTTTAAAAGATAATACTTATTGATGTGCTCTTAAATCACTGATTAATGCTGTTAGTTTCTCTTTACCGCCATTATTCCAGGTTTCTATAAAATCAGCAATCTTTTCTCGGTCATAATCACTTAAACCCTCACCAAGTGAATCTATATCATGATTATCTAAATCCTTCATTAAATCTATAGCTTTTTTGAGAGGGTACTGTATTTTATAATATATCTGATCAACCATCATTAACCTCCTCAAGCTTTTCTACCAGACTTTCCAGCCTGGGCATCGTTTCCCGTTCAATATATCTTATGTAACCTTCGAGTGTCATAATTCGATTATCCAGCACTTTATTACTCATTTCAGGAGAATAATCATTAAATTGTTCTGTTTTATTTACTGCCGCATCAATAAAATCTATTACATCAATTACTGCTTTCTCCATCCAAACACCCCTTTTTTGATTTTTATAAAAATTAAAAATATAGTAGACAAAAAAATAAGTTAACCTGTAAGCCGAGTTCTGTATCAGATGATCATCTATCTAGGGGAACAGTTGCCTGAACCCTCAAGCGTCCTTACCCGGAGAAAAGCGGATCACTTTTATATTCTCCCTATTTGGACTTACTCCGGATGGGGTTTACCTGGCATTCCAGTTACCTGAAACCCGGTAAGCTCTTACCTTACCTTTTCACCCTTACTCTTTCAGTAGAGTTTTCAAAGAAAACCCTTTCATTAAAAGCGGTATATTTCTGTGGCACTAGCCTGGGAGTTACCTCCACCGGGTGTTACCCGGCATCCTATCCTGTGGAGCTCGGACTTTCCTCATCTTAAAAAGATGCGATCATCTGGTTAACTTATTTTTTTACCATATAAAGTATACCACCAGTTATATAATATGTCAAGCGATTCACTCAAGTTAAAAAGACTGCAGTAATAGTGATTACTGATAATCCCAGGGATCAGTATTAACATCTGATTTAACAAAATTAAGATCCTTTTTTAACTTTGTTGAAGCCGCAGTCTTTAATTTTTCAAATAACAACTCTCTGACAAATTTTTCGCTGCCGTAGTGACCAAAATCAATCAGAGCAAGTCCCAGCTCTTCTGCTGTCTGAGCTTCATGAAATTTAACATCTCCAGTTAAATATAGATCTGCTCCCTGATAGTAAGCATTTTTTATAAAATCAGCTCCACTGCCACTGCAGAGAGCAACCCTTTTAATCTTATTTTTTGACTTCACAACTTTAAGCTGTTCTAATTGATAAATTTCTTTAGTTTTAGCAATTAAAGTCTCAAGCTCAGTTTCTTCTTTTAGATCAGCTATTCTTCCAATTCCCTGCTTATTTTTTAAGTTTTCTAGCTGATATAGATCCCAGGCTGGTTCTTCGTAAGGGTGAACTTTAAGCAGAGCATTAATTACTTTATCTAAGTTTTCTGGAGCTACTATAGTTTCAAATCTGTATTCTTTTACCTGATTAAAACTGTTCTTTCGCCCGAGATAGGGATCTGAATTTTCTAATGGTTTAAAAGTACCATTCCCCGGCTGATAAAAGCCGCTGTGACTGTAATTTTTATACTCACCAGCTCCTTTAGCATAGAGAGCATCCCGCACCTCCTCAAAACTATCTTCAGGAATAAAAGTAACCAGCTTATGATAATTTTGACTGTCTGTTGTTTTTAAAATTGATATATTTTCTACATCCAGTTTTTCAATCAGATAATCATTTAAACCATCATCAGCAATATCCAGATTGGTATGAGCTGAAAATAATGAGATATTATTTTTAATCAGTTTATAAATCAACTTACCACTTTCATTCTGAGCATCCACTGACTTGATCCCATTAAAAATAAAAGGATGGTGAGTAATGATCAACTGACAGTCTTTTTCAACAGCCTCAGCTAAAACCTGCTGATTAAAATCAAGTGCCAGCAGTACATTTTCTACTTCCTGACTTAAATCACCAACCTGCAGACCTACATTATCCCAGTCTTCTGCCAGTCTAGCTGGAGCAAGTTCTCCCATCAACTGAACCACTTCTGCTACCTTTGCCATAATTGACCTCCTCTAATTAAAAGTACTTTAAAATAATATTATTTGGATTTTTATAAAACAAAAAACCCCGCTCTTTAAGTAAAGAACAGGGTTTGAATATTCTTGGTGGGCCCACCAGGATTCGAACCTGGGACCAACCGGTTATGAGCCGGTTGCTCTGACCAGCTGAGCTATGGGCCCGCTAATAAAACAAATCTATTATTTGTGACGACAAGAATAATTATATGATAGAAATCAGCCCAGGTCAAGAGTTATTTTAGATTTTTTTGCAGAAATATATATGATAATATTGTAATATCTCATAAATACTTCCAGTTATTCATTTATACTCTCTATTCCAGATAATCCTTCAGTTTTTTACTGCGGCTTGGATGTCTTAATTTGCGTAATGCTTTTGCCTCAATCTGTCGGATTCTTTCTCTGGTAACTCCAAACTCCTTGCCTACTTCTTCTAAAGTTCTGGGCCTGCCATCTTCAATTCCAAATCTGAGCTCCAGAACCCGCTTTTCTCTATCAGTAAGGGTATCTAAAACCCCGTCTAACTGTTCTTTTAGCAGTATATATGATGCCGCTGAAGCAGGAGCAGGAGAATCTTCATCTTCTATAAAATCACCAAGGTGACTGTCTTCTTCCTCTCCAATAGGTGTCTCAAGCGAAACAGGTTCCTGAGCAATTTTCATGATCTCTCTTACCTTTTCAGCTGAAATATCCATTTCTTCACCAATTTCTTCTGCCTTTGGTTCTCTACCCTTTTCCTGCAGAAGCTGTCTTGATACCCGAATCAGTTTATTAATGGTTTCAACCATGTGCACAGGCACTCTAATTGTTCTTGCCTGGTCAGCTATAGAACGGGTAATTGCCTGTCTGATCCACCAGGTAGCATAAGTACTAAACTTATAGCCCTTGGTATAATCAAATTTTTCTACTGCTTTCATTAGTCCCATATTACCTTCTTGAATTAAATCAAGAAAAAGCATTCCGCGACCAACATATTTTTTAGCAATACTAACTACCAGCCTCAGGTTGGCTTCAACCAGCTGCTGTTTGGCCCATTCATCACCCTGTTCCATCCTCTTGGCAAGTTCAACCTCTTCATCTGCTGTTAAAAGATCAACTTTTCCAATCTCTTTTAAATACATTCGAACCGGATCATCTATGCCAACACCTTTAGGAACACTCAGATCAAGACCACTATTTTCATCGTCTTCATCCTCGTCCCCATCATCTTCTAATTTAGAATTAACTATTTCTATATTCATTTCACTAAATATATCATAGATTTTTTCTATATCTTCAGAATCTAAATCAATATCCTCCAGGGCATCCATAATTTCTTCATAAGTTAGTTCCCCTTCTTTTTTTCCACGATTGACAAGATCCTTAACTTCATCTATTTTAGCAGGACTCATATCTTTATCAGCCACTTTAGTCCCTCCTTTCAAAATTGTAATTCAAACTATAAAATGTTAATAAAATTCGATTTAATTTATCTAAACTTAATTCTTTTCTGCTGAGCAAACTGCACAACTTCTTTTTATTTCCGGCAATTCTTTTAGAACTTAAATAGGCAGCAAGTTCTAAAATATGCTCCCTTGTTAAAGAGTTATCCTGTTTAACTAAAATTTCTGACCAGTACGATACCAGCTTGTCTCCCAGGTCATTTTTGATTTTATCAATTTTAACTGAGTTGCTGATCACACTACCCTTAAATAAATATTCAGCCAGCTGAGCAGTTCGTCCATTAAAATCATCTTTAGAAAGTCTGGCAGCTATTTCTTCTCTCAAATCAGGATTACTGATAAAATGTGCCAGAATTTCTTCTTCAACTTTTTGATAATATGATAATTGCGAGTATAAGTCAAATTCTTTTTCTGCTTGCTTATTTTGTTTTTCTCTATTTCTTTGATAATTCCTGCTTTTATTTTTCTTAAATTCTTTTTCCACTTCTCGGGCCAGAACTTCAGCTTTAAAATCAGTTTTAGCTGCAGCTCGCTCAATATATATTTCTCTTTCCAGATTATCACTGACCCTGCTTAAAAGTTCTACAATTGATCTCAAAACCTTTTTCCGGATTCCAGGATCTTCAAGATTTTTGTTTTTAATAATCATATTAATTTTAAAATCTATTAAGTTTACAGCCTCGGCAATAAATTTGTCAAAAACCTCTCCACCCTCATTTTTTAAGAGTTGATCTGGATCACTACCTTCGTCCAATTGAATTACTTTAACATTTATACCGGTACTGCTGAGTATATCAAGACCTCTCAGGGTCGCTTTATTGCCAGCTGTATCTGCATCATAAGCAATATAAGCATTTTCAGCATATCTGTGGATCAATTTTGCCTGTTCTTCAGTAAAAGCAGTACCTAAAGAAGCAATCGAGTTTTTAAATCCTTTTTTGTGGGCCTGAATTACATCTGTATAACCTTCCATTATAATACAGCTATTTTTCTCGCGAATCGAATCTTTAGCAAGATGCAGTCCGTACAAATTTTTCTTCTTACTAAAAATAGGCGTTTCAGGTGAATTTAGATATTTAGGGCCATAATTAGCTTCAGTTTCTAAAATTCTGCCCCCAAAAGCTATTACTTCACCGCGATTATTAAAGATTGGAAAGATAACTCTATTTCTGAATTTATCATAGTGAGAATTTTTTTTCCCTTCACTAATTAAACCGGCTTTTTTTATCAGATCAATACTGAATCCTTTTTTCTGTAAAAAATTTAATAAAAGCTGCCATTCATCTGCGGCATATCCGAGCTTAAATTCTTCAATTTCTGGCTCTTTAAAACCCCGATCTGTTAAATAATTAAGGGCATCTTTTCCAATCTCAGTTTCAGTTAAAAGATAGTTATAAAAGCGCGCCGCTAACTTATTTAAAGAAAATAGCTGTTCTCGTTCCTGATAGAGCTGTCTCTGCTCATTACTAAGATCTGGTAGTTCCATACCACTTCTTTCAGCCAGCATCTTAACCGATTCAACAAATGTTAGATTTTCAATTTCCATCACAAAATTTATTGCATCTCCACCGGCTCCACAGCCAAAGCAGTGATAAAAATTATTATCAGGATTAACAAAAAATGACGGAGTTTTTTCACTGTGAAAGGGACATAAGCCCTTATATCTATTGCCTGATTTTTTTAATTCAAGATAATCAGAAACTAAATCCACTAAGTCAACATTTTCTTTTAATTCATTAATAAATTCATCAGAATATCTGGCCAATTTATCCACCCTGACCTTAATTTTTATTTGAAATTAGAAAAGTATTTTACCGTTGTAATTATATTTCTCCAAAAAGATTATTAATCCTGCATTTATTTAAATTATCAGCTCAAATATTAGCGATTTTTGTCGAACCATGGTGTTGGAATAAAATATTTTTGTCCAAGATTAATTGCATATCGATCCGTCATCCCGGCAATATAATCAATTACAGCCTGTTTATGATTTTTTTCAAACTCTAAATATTCATCAGGAATATAATCAAGATGCTCAATAAAAAAATCATAAAGTAATTTTAAAAGTCTTTTTGCCTTGCCTTCCTCACTTTTACCCTCAGAGCCAATATAAACATTCTGAAAAAGAAAGCTTCTCAATTTTTCAGTTGCTGTTTTAATTTCAGCCGATCGTTTTATTTCTTCCTGCTGCCAGCTGGAATTAATTAAATCTCTGACCATCACATCTATTCTTTCAGAATGTGTGCTTCCCAGAATAGAAATTGCGTCCTGAGGCAGGTCTGAAGCGTCTATAATCCCTGCTCTTAAAGCATCATCAATATCATGATTAATATATGCTACCCGGTCAGCAATTCTCACAATCTGTCCTTCTAAAGTTAGAGGTTTAGTATCACCTGTGTGATTTACAATTCCATCCCTGACCTCAATGCTTAAGTTTAGTCCTCTGCTGCCACTGCTCCGTTTTTCTATCAGATCAACAACCCTTAGACTCTGCAGATTATGTTTAAATTCCTCTCCAGTAATCTCAGTTAGAGCAGCCTCACCAGCATGCCCAAAAGGAGTATGCCCCAGGTCATGTCCCAGGGCAATAGCTTCTACTAAATCTTCATTTAATTTAAGAGCTCTGGCTATTGTCCGAGCAATCTGTGAAACTTCCAGAGTGTGAGTCAGGCGAGTGCGGTAATGATCACCCTCAGGGGCAATAAAAACCTGAGTTTTATGTTTGAGCCGTCTAAAAGCCTTCGAGTGAATAATTCTGTCTCTATCATGCTGAAAAATTGTGCGAATATCACAGTCAGCTTCCGCTTTTTTCCGTCCCCTGCTTTCTGCACTCAAACAGGCAAAATTAGAAAGTTTCTCTTTTTCCCATGCCAGCTGTTCAACTCTGGAAAACATAATATCAGCTCCTATTCATTAAAATAAGAAAGCACCTCTACAGCAGTTTCTTCGATAGTTTTATCTGTAACATCAATTATCGGACAGCCTATTTCTTCCATTATAGAATCAGCATATTCAAATTCCTGATTAATTCTTTCTTTGGCTGCATAGGTTGCATCATCACCCAGTCCCATTTTCTTTAACCTTTCAATCCGAATATCATTTAATAATTCAGGATCGATGGTCAGCCCAATAACCTTGTTATCTTTATTTTCCAGAACTGAAGGATGAACATCTACTTCCGGAACCAGCGGTACATTGGCCGTTTTATAGCCCAGATACGAAAGATGAACAGAAAGAGGAGTTTTTGAAGTTCTGGATACTCCAACCAGAACAATATCAGCTTCTGCAATCCCCTTTGACTCATTTAAATCATCAAATCTAAGGGTAAACTCCATTGCTTCAATTCTTTTAAAGTATTCTTCATCCAACTTATATTTAAGAGCAAATTCCTCTCTGGCGTCTTCTCCCAATCTCTTTTCAACCATATTTAAAGGCTGGTCCATCATATCAATATAATCTAAATTATTCTGTTCAGCAAGTTCATTTAAATGTTCTCTCATCTCAGTTTTGACAAAAGTGTAGGCAATTATTGCGTTATCAGCTTTTGCCTTTTCAATAATCTCATCAATTCGCTCCAGTGAACGGACAAAAGAAAAAGATTGTATTTTTACCTCAGAGTCCGGAAATTGTCCGATGGCTGATTCCATCAGGTGTTTAGCTGTTTTACCGGTTGAATCTGACACTGCATATGCAATTAACTTAGTTTCACTCATAATTTTCACCCCGGTTTATTTATTAGTCTAGAGCTATTTCTTCAATATCCATTACCTCTGACATTAAGACTGCAATTTGAGCTAATAAAGCCAGCCGATTATTTTTAAGTTCACTGTCATCAACCATAACCATTACATTATCCAGGAAAGCATCAATATATTCTTTTAATTCAACCAGCAGATAAAAACCTTTTTGATAGTCACCAGAAGCAAAAAACTTATTGATTTCTGCTTCCCGCTGATTAAATGCTTTATATAGTTCCTTTTCTTCATCTTCAACTAATAATCCTGCATCTATCGCCAATTTATTTTCAGATTTTTCACTGATATTTTTAGCTCTAACCAGACCACGAATTAAATCAACAAATAATTCCGGATTCTCTGATCTAAATTCCATTAGTTTATGTGCCCGCTGATAAAGGTCAAGCAGATTTTGATCATTAATCTTAATTACAGCATTAATAATATCATATCTGACCTCTTCTTCTGCCAGCAGATTTTCCAGTCTCTGTTTAATAAATTCTTTTAACTCAGCAGCTGCAGACTCAATATTCTCAGGCTTTATAGCAACAATTTTCATTGAAAGTTCAATAATTTCTTCAATGTCAACTGCCAGCTTGTTTGCTAAAACAATTCGTAAAAGTCCTGTAGCCTGTCTTCTTAAAGCAAATGGATCCTGAGAGCCACTGGGAATATTACCCAGAAGAAAATGACTGCTTAAATTAAACAACTTTTCAGCCATGGCAAGCACAGTACCACTCTTAGTCTCTGGCAGTTTATCACCAGCAAAACGGGGTAAATAGTGTTCAAAAATAGCCTCTGCTGTTTCTTTTTCTTCCCCTTCTAAAAGGGCATATTCTTTACCCATTAATCCCTGAAGATTGGCAAATTCATTTACCATCTCTGTTGCCAGATCGTTTTTGCAGAGTTCTGCTGCTCTGACCGCCATTTCTTGCTGGGCCTGATCGTAATCTAATAGTTCCGCCAGTCTTGATGTAATCTGCTGCAGTTTTTCAACTTTTTGATAAACACTGCCTATATCCTTTTGAAAAACTATATTTTTAATATCTTCACTTCTATTTAAAAATCCATATTTCTGGTCTTCAGCAAAGAAAAATTGAGCATCATCGAGTCTTCCTTTTAAGACCATTTCATTTCCGGAAATTACTTCTTCGAGATATTCATTACCTCCATCTCGAACTCCGATAAATTCTGCCTGCAGTTTATTATCCTCTGTCATTACTGGAAAATAACGCTGATGTTTTTCCATAGCAGTAATTAAAACCTCAGCCGGCAGTTCTAAATATTCTTCAGCAAAAGTCCCTTTAAAAGCGGTTGGGAATTCAATTAGATCAATTACTTCAGCCAGTAGAGAATCTTTAATCACTGCCTGAGCAGATAAATTAAGATCTGAAATCTGTTCTCTGATTATTTCTTCCCTTTTATCCTGCTTTACTATAATAGCTGCAGATTTTAGGGCAGAAAAATAATCCTCAGCAGAATTAATTTCTATCTTACCTTCACTTAAAAAGCGGTGACCAATACTGTAATTAGAGCTTTTAACACCTGCAATTTCCAGATCAAGTTTTTGTTCACCAAATAAGACTAAAAGCCATTTGATAGGACGGATAAATTCCATCTGAACACTGCCCCAGCGCATTGCTTTAGGCAGAGGAACCTGATCAACAATCTTCTTTAAGATAGCAGTTAGTATTTCTGCTGTTTCTTCTCCTTTTTCTACTTTCTCGGCATAGAGATAGCCATCTTTTTTGACCAATTGATCTACAGCAACTCCCTGTCCGCGAGCAAATCCTTCTCCAGCTTTAGTAGGCTCACCATTATCATCAAAGGCAATATTTACTGCAGGACCGCGAACTATCTCCCGCTGATCTTTCTGTTTTTCAGCCAGCTGCTCAACTGCAAGCACAAGTCTTCTGGGAGTAGAATAAACTTCCATTTTATTATATTCAAGATTATTATTATCAAAAATTTCGGCTGCTGTTTTTAAATAATCCTCTCTAAATCTCTGCATAGAAGCAGCCGGCATTTCTTCAGTTCCTATTTCAAAAATTAAATTTTTTGCCATCATTATCACTCCTGCTCTCCTGAGTTTAAATAGCCGGCTGCACAGTCATGAGCCAGTTTTCTAACTCGCTTGATAAATCTAGTTCTCTCAGTTACACTGATTGCTCCTCTGGCATCTAAAAGATTAAAAGCATGTGAACATTTCAAAGTATAATCATAAGCAGCTAAAGGTAGCTCTGCTGCCAGTGAATTCTCAGCTTCTGCTTCATAAATATCAAAAAGTTCAAATAAATTATCAATATCTGCAACCTCAAAATTATATTTAGACTGTTCTACCTCATTTTGATGATAGATATCATGATATTTTACTCCTTCAACCCAGGTCAAATCATACACACTTTCAACTTCCTGTAAGTACATAGCTATTCTTTCTAAACCATAAGTAATTTCCACAGTCACCGGGTCAGCTTTAAATCCCCCTACCTGCTGAAAATAAGTGAACTGAGTTATTTCCATACCATCAAGCCAGACTTCCCAGCCCAAACCCCAGGCTCCCAGGGTTGGAGATTCCCAGTTATCTTCTACAAAACGGATATCATGTTTTTCAGGTTCAATCCCCAGTGCCCGCAGACTATCTAAATAGATTTCCTGAATATCATCAGGTGAAGGTTTCATTATCACCTGATACTGAAAATACCTCTGCAGACGGTATGGATTATCACCATAACGGCCATCTGTAGGACGACGACAGGGCTGAACATAAGCAGTATCCCAGGCTTCTCCTCCCAGTGAGCGCAAAAAAGTAGAAGGACTCATTGTTCCCGCACCCACCTCGATATCATATGGTTGTTCAATTACACATCCCTGGTCACTCCAAAATCTATCCAACGAAAAAATAATTTCCTGGAAATTCATAAATACACTTCCTCTCGTACTCATTTTAATAATTTTCACTAAAATAAAACCTTATCCTTTAGGACAAGGCTCAAATTAAATTAACTATTCATTTTCCTGATTGTATAAAGAAATGATAATGATTTAGGACTTAAGTCCAGATGATAGACTAAAAATTTTTCTGTCAGCTGATTGAGTTTTTCTATAATTTCTTCAGAAAATTGGGCAGACTTAAGCTGAGAAAATTCAGCAAAAGTTATTTTATAGAGAGCTCTCATTTCATTTAAGCTAAAAAGAATATACTTAAAATCATTTTTATTAAAACAATTTTTACAGATCGAGCCTCCCTCTTCAACACTGAGTGGCGTTGAACGCTTAAGATCAACTTTTTCTCCACAGATAGTACAATTTTCAATTTCAGGTTTAACCCCCAGCAAAAGCAGTAATTTAGCCTTAAAAACAGTCAGATAAAATAAAAGCTCTGACTTTTGAGCCTGAGCCATCTTTTCTAAAATAAGGGCTAAAAGAGAAAAAAGAGCCTGATCAGCTTCATCTTCAAGGCCGGCCCGCTCTACATATTCAGAAACAACACTGGCATAAGCCATATAATCCAAGTCTTCGCGCAATTTAGAGTTCATTGCTATCGACTCAATATGATTTATTTTAGCCAGTGATTTTCCCTGATATAAAGTAAAATTATGATAGCTAAAGGGTAAAACAAGTCCGGAACGAGATTTTTTCCCCTTCCGGGCTCCTCTAGCAACTGCCTTTAATTTACCTCTTTCTCTAGTGTATAAGGTAATCAGACGATCTGACTCACCTAAATCAAATTGTTTTAAGACTACTGCTTCTGTCTCAAAAGTTGCCAATTAATTCAACTCCCGCTTATTCTTCATCATCTGTTACAATTGTTACCCCAGAGCTTGCACCAATTCTATTGGCCCCTGCATCAAGCATTTCTAAAGCCTGCTCAAAGTTTTTGATACCACCAGAGGCTTTAACTCCAACATCTCTACCAACTGTTTTCCGCATAATACTAACATCTTCAACTCGGGCTCCATAATCGCCAAAGCCGGTTGAAGTTTTGACAAAGTCAGCCCCTGCTTCTTTTGCAATTTCACAGGCCTTAACAATTTCTTCTTCATCCAGAAAACATGTCTCCAGAATAACTTTTACAATGATATCAGAACTAACACCTGCTTTTTTAGTAGCATCTACAACCGACTTAATATCAGCCTTAAATATCTCATAGGCACCAGATTTAAAAGCTCCAATATTCATTACCATATCGATTTCCTGGGCTCCGTTTTTGATTGCATTTCTGGTTTCATATGATTTAACTTCTGTAGTGTTTGCACCCAAAGGAAAGCCGACTACTGTACAGACTTTGACTGAGCTTTCTTCAAGTAACTTTGCAGCCAAAGGAACATATATAGGATTTACACACACTGATGCAAATTCGTGCTCTTTTGCTTCCTCACATAATTTTTTGATATCATCCACAGTTGCTGTTGGATTCAAATTTGTATGGTCAATCATTTTAGCCATATCACGAGGTTTGATCGCCATTTTTAAAACCACTCCTTAAATTCTTATATTTTTGCTTTATCAATATTTATATTCTACAAACTTTGTCATTGTCCTGCAATAAATTTATTTATAACCCATTCTTTTGAGCAGATTATCTTTTTCGCGCCAGTCCTTTAAGACTTTAACCCAGAGGTCCAAATAAACTTTGGTCTGCATTAAATCTTCTATTTCTTTTCTGGCCGCCCGACCAATTTTCTTTAACATTTTACCGTTTTTGCCAATGATAATTCCCTTATGTGATTTCTTTTCTACATAAATATTGGCTCTAATATAATAATCATCATTTTTTCTTTCCTTAACTTCTTCAACTAAAACAGCCACCCCATAAGGCACCTCTTCCCGGGTTAGGTAGAAAATCTTCTCCCTGATCATTTCTGCAAAAACAAATCTTTCTATCTGATCAGTTATCATATCTTCCGGGTAATACTGAGGTCCTTCCGGTAATTTTGAAAATATTTCCTTCAATAGATTATCTGTATTTTTGTTATTTAAAGCAGAAATTGGAATAACTTCTTTACCAACTTTTTGACTGTACTTCTGCTGTCTTTTTACCAATTCTTTATTTGATATTTTATCAATTTTATTCATTACATAGATTATTTCCTGATCACTATTTTTAATTTGATTATAAATTAGTTGATCATTTTTACCCCAGTAAGTACTGCCGTCAAGAATAAAAATTATCACATCTATCCCGTCAAGACTGCTGTAAGCTTCATCCTGCATGTATTTATCCAGTTCATTTCTAGGTTCATGAATACCCGGTGTATCAATAAAAATAATCTGCCCATCATCTTCTGAATAGATAGCTTTAATACTATTACGGGTCGTCTGGGGTCTGGGAGAAATAATATTTATTTTTTCTCCTATTAAATTATTAATCAGGGTCGATTTACCAACATTCGGTCTGCCAATTACCGTTACAAATCCTGATTTATAGCTCATTATTTTTCTCCATTGAACTGTCCGAAAAAGCTCCTGGAAGCAGTTCTGTACTGGTCATAGTTATTTCTTTCCCTTTTTCTGTCATCATAATAATCTCAATTTCTCCGTCAGCAAACTCATTAATTACCTGACGGCAGGAACCACAGGGAGGGACAGGTTCTTCGGTAGAACTAACTATTAGTACTGCTTCAATTTTTCTGTGTCCCTCAGATACAGCTGAAAAAATTGCAGATCTTTCTGCACAGTTAGTTAAACCATAGGCAGCATTTTCAATATTTACCCCTGTATAAATCGAACCATCTTCAGTCAAAATAGCTGCTCCCAGAGGGAATTCTGAATAAGGAACATAGGCATTTTTTTGAACTTCTAAAGCTTTTTTAAACATTTTATCTTTAATTTCTTTTTTCATTACTAACACCTCACAAAATTGCTTTTAAAACTTTTCTATATTAATAAGTAACTTCTGTACCATTTGGAACCACCTGAATCCAGGTTTGTCCCCGATTAATCTCAATTTCTTCACCAGCAGCATTTAAATATGTTATTTGATTGTCATTATTCTCCCAGCTGCCTTCAATAACCATTCCATCTCTAAACAATTTCATTTCTCCACCTGATTTAATATCAATATCCTGTCGTCCTTGATTATCTTTAGTAGAAGTTTTGACATACTGGACTATGATATTTTTAGCCTTAAGTTGTTCTCCACTTTCTACAAGATGCGGGTTATCTCTGCTATTTAAATATCTTAAATAGTTATTTTCCAGGCTATTATATTCATAAATAACTTCATAAGAACCCCAGTAGTCAACACTAATATTTTCAGCTTTTTCAAAGTTGCTGACTACAGAAGCGGTTAAAAAATTAAACTGCTCCGGATATTCCTTTTCTGCCAGATTGTCTAAATAGTTTTTTAAAAGTTCTTCACCTGAATATAGATTATGTGGTGCTCTTCTCTTGCTGCTGCGCCAGAAGTACTGGCTCTTATAAAGCTGATCCAGATGCAGAATATCATTTACTGCTAAAATTGCAAAACCATCAGGACTGGCCCCAGCATGTAAAAAAACTGCATCATATGACTGGGCAGTTTTAACCAGAGCAGGTCTGGCACTTCTGATTGGTCCAATTTTTTCTGGTACCTCCGGCCAGAAAATTGCCAGGAATCTGGTGATCCCACCTTCCAGCATAAATTCATAGACTATTTCAGCTTCTTTTAAACCACTTTGAGGTCTGGCAGCAGGTGAATTTTCAATTGAAACAGCCACTGCTCTTTTATAAAAGTTTTCCTTAATTGGCAGTCCGGTAAATGGAGAGACCGCATTATAACTGCTCTCTATTATCTCATCTTCCTCCGGTGTTTCGGCTTCATATTCTTCTTCAATCTTTTTAATTTCCTCTTCCAGCTCTTCCTGATTTAAATCTTCCTGCTGACTGACTTCTTCCTCACTCTGCTGTGGCTGCTCTCCTTCTTCACTACTGCAGGCTGTAAATATGAGCAGTGCTGAGAGCAGTAAAATCAGCAAAAAATATAACTTTGACTTCATCTTCTCACCCCAAAAATTATTCATCATCTTCAATTCTTAATTCTTTTTCACTTATCAGCTTGATTTTTCTGATTCTATTGTCAATTATACTTTCAACAACAAATGTTACATCTTCCAGTTCAAGCTTTTCTCCCTGAACCGGCAGGCGGTTTAAATAATATAACACCAGGCCACTTACCGTTTCGTAATCATCACTTTCAGCCAGCGGCTCTTTTAAATATCTATTTAACTCTTCGATATCAACTCTACCGTCAAGCAGAAGTTTGTTGTCATCAATAATTTCAATATAACTTTTTTCTAAGTCAAACTCATCCTGAATATCACCAACAATTTCTTCCAGTAAATCTTCAATAGTAATTAAACCAGAAGTACCACCATATTCATCTACTACAATTGCCATATGTTCTTTTCTATCTTTCATTTCTGATAATAATTGATTAATTGGTTTTCCTTCTGGAATAAAGTAAATAGGTTTAACAAATTCTTCAATATCAACATCATCTTTCTGCTCCAGCAGCAATTCCAGGAGGTCCTTAATATAAATCAAACCAATTATATTGTCAATGGATTCCTCAAAAACTGGAATTCTGGAATGTCCTTTTTCAACCCCCATTTTTATTAATTCTTTTAAACTGGCATTTTTTTCAACACAAACCATATCAATTCTGGGGATCATAATTTCCTTTACCAGAGTATCATCAAAATCAAATACACTCTGAATCATTTCCTGCTCTGTTTCTTTAATGACACCCTCTCGCTGACTGACATCAACAAAACGTCTAATCTCTTCTTCACTTAAAAAAGCAGAAGAAATCAGGCTTTTATCCTTCACAAAAAGATTCACTATTTTTGTGAAGAGATAAATAAAAGGGGATAAAATTATCTCAAGATAATAGAGGGGAACTGCTGCAGCTTTAGCATAATCAATTGCTTTATTATTACCCAGTGACTTAGGGGTTATTTCTCCAAAAATAAGAATTAATAAAGTCACTACACCGGTCGCAATCCCAACTCCCTTACTTCCAAATAATTCTATCGAAAGCGCTGTTGCTATGGAGGAAGCTGCAATATTAACAAGATTATTACCAATCAAAATAGTTGTTAATAGTTTAGTCTGATTCTGCAGTAATTTATCTACTTTTACAGCATGCTCATCTCCTCTTTGAACTTTTTCTTTAATCTTAATTCTGTTAACAGACATAAAAGCTGTCTCAGAACCAGAAAAAAAGGCAGATAAAAATATCAAGATGAATAAAGATAATAATTCTAAATACATTATTAATTCCTCCACAGTCATCAAAGTTATTAAATACTAAAATAATAAAAAACTATAAATGCAATTATAGTTCCTAGTAATATCCCCAGTACTATCTCCCTAAATGAATGGGTACCAGCCTCCAGCCGACTCTGTGCTGTCAAAAAAGCAAGTACTGAAGCTAAAGAAAAAGCAATCAAGCTCCTGGTTAAAAACCAGATGATAAGCGCCGAAGAAGCCGCAAGTGCTGCGTGACCACTTACAATACCACCTTTAAGTGGAGTACCACTGCTGAAAATAGATTTTAAAGCAATAACCAGAATAAATATTAAAGAAAGAGTAATAAATATTAAATGCAGTGGCTCATGTCTGATATTAAAAATGAGATTTAAAGATAATTCCTGAGCTTTACTAATAAAAACGAGATAAGCAATAAAAATTGCATTACCGGCTGCAATAACTACTGCTGCTGCACTAATATTTTTGGCAATTCTTGCTTTAAAATTATATTCCTGACTCAAAATATCAATAATAACTTCTACAGCTGTGTTAATCAGCTCGGCAAAAATAACAAGAGAAATAGCTACTATAACCAAACCCAGTTCTATTCTGCTTAAATCAAAGAAAAGACTGAAGGCCAGGACTAAAATTGCAGCAGTCAGGTGAATCTGCATATTTCTCTGGGTTCTAATAGCATGAATTAAGCCAGCAATTGCATGATTAAAACTATCTATAGTTTTTAAAATCCACATTATTTACACCTAATCTCTGCTGATTCCAAGCTGGGTTAAAACTCTTTTTTCTTTCTGACGCATTTCATTTTTTTCTTCCTCACTGTGATGATCATAGCCAAAAAGATGCAGCATTCCATGAACAGTTAAATAGGCGAGTTCACGCTTTAATGAATGTCCATATTCTTTAGACTGCTCTAGAGCCCTATTTGCTGAAATTATTATATCCCCCAGCATTTCGTCATCTATTGGAAAAGAGAGTACATCAGTAGCTTCATTTTTATCTCGATACTTTTTATTTAATTCTTTGATCTGCTGATTACTGACAAAAGCAATACTTACTTCACCACCACTATAACCCTCCAGTTCAGCAGCTGTAATAATAACTTCCCGTAAAAGATCAAACATTTCCTCGCTGATTTTAACTTTATCCTGTTGATTATTAAAATCTACATTAATCACTATTATTACCACCCTTCATCTCTTTCAGCAGTTTATCCGGGTATTCTACACGCTGATGATAAATACCGGTTAAAACTTTAACAAAGCTCTTTACTATTGTATCCAGATCACTCAATGTTAGATTCGACTGATCAAGCTGATTTTCGATTAGTTTATCTTTAACAAGGCCTCGAACAAACCCCTCAATTCGATCATGATTATTTTTATTAAAATTTTTAGATCTAATTGCTGCCTCTGTTATATCAGCAAGCATTATTATTGCTGCTTCCTTACTCTGAGGTTTAGGACCATCATAACGAAAATCTTTCTTTTCAATGTCATCATGTTTATTAGCCTGAAGAGCCTGCTGATAAAAATAAGAAATTAGATTAGTACCATGATGCTGTTTAATTATATCTATAATTTTTGAAGGCAGGCCATTTTCTTCTGCCATTTCCACCCCATCTTTAACATGTGATTTGATGATTAAGGCACTCAAGTTGGGCGAAGTTTTATCATGAGGATTTTCTCCACCAAATTGGTTGTCTGAAAAAAAGTAGGGTCTTTTCAATTTTCCAATATCATGATAATAGGCAGCTGCCCGGGCCAATAAAGAATCTGCCCCCACATCTTCTGCAGCAGTCTCAGCTAAGTTTCCTACTATAACGCTGTGGTGATAGGTTCCTGGAGCCTCAACCAGCATCCGCTTTAAAATTGGCTGGCTGGGATTAGATAGCTCTAACAGTTTAACCGAGCTTGTCATATCAAATAAATCTTCAAGATAGGGCAGCAGACCATTTGCAAGCACCCCAACTAATAGTCCATTGACAATTCCACCACCGATTGACCAGAGCAGATATGTCCAGTCCTGATTCTGCTGAAGTAGTGAAAGACCTCCGATTAAAAAGATTAAAATAAAACTAACATTTAAACCAGCTCTGATAATATCTCCTCTTTCTTTAACCCTGGTAACACTAAAAATACCAATCAAACCAGCCAGAAAAGAGGTTAAAACTATATTAAAATTCATATCATAAATTGGAGCAATTAATAAGCTGATAAATAATGTAGTAATTAAAGCAGTATCACTACTGATTAAAACGGTAAGCAGTATTGATGCCATTGCTGTGGGTACCATAAAATCAACAAAAGGATTCTGAAAAAAAGTCATGATCTTTGCAAAGAAAACTACGGTTAAAATTAATAATTCTATTAGTAATAGTTTACTGTTATCCTGCCAGACATCTTTCTGGTATTTATAAAAATAAAAACCAAGCAAAAGAACTAGGATAAAACTAATTAAAATTCTTCCGGCAATATTATAATAATTAATTCCGCCTTTTTGCAGTCCCAGTCTTTCTAAAATCTCAATATCAGCTTCTGTAACTACATCACCTTTGCGGACAATAATTTCTCCCTGTCTTACAGTTTTTTCTACAGCTTCAACTTCAGCTATAGCTTCCTGTCTTCTGCTGGCAGTAGCCTCCTGATTCAAAAACATATTTGCTGCAATTACTGTTTCTGTAATTTCAGCAATAGCAAGTCTTCGATCACGCGAAATATCCATTTCCATTGCACTTTGACGCAGTTCTTCACGGGCAGATACCAGATCCGATGGCAGAATCCTGCTGCCCAGCTTATTTTCTAAAAGATTAAGTGTCCGCGCCTCAATTTCTGATAATTCTTCCTGGTTAAGAGTAATTAAGACTCCAAGGCTTTCCTGACTGAGTTCATAACCAATTTCAGCCCTGATTAAATCAGCAATCTCATTAATTTCTGCCTGACTAAAGTTTTGGATTTCAGCAGCTGTTAATTTATTCTCTTCCTCCTCAGCAGAATCTTCACTTCCTGTCTCATTGACTTGACCCTGCTCAGTTTCATTTTCTTCTGTTAGAGAAATTTTATTATTATAAAAGAACTCTCTTTCAGCAGTTACTGCTGTAAATAAATTATCAACTTTTTTTAGCACATTCTCTTCCACAGTACTGTCTTCTTCATATACTCTGGGCGCAGTATCTGCTGCCCTCTGTCTTAATTCAGAAGTTCTAGCCTCATCAATAAAAGTGATCGTTCTAGGAGCTGTAATATCGCTCTGGCTTACCTGACCTGCTCTTAAATCAACCTGATTTGGAATTAAATCCAGATTCAAAATTAGAGCAACCAGAAGAAAGAAGATCACAGCCCAGATTACTTTATAGCTGTTTGTTGAAAAATCAAGATATTCTCTTCTCCATTTTCGGAGTTTGACTCTTAATTTTTTCATAAATTTCATTTTTAGTTCCCACTTTCATAACTTTCATATGCTTTTATGATTTCTTTAACCAGATCGTGTCTGACCACATCATGTCTACTTAAATAGACAAAGTCTATTCCCTTAATATCCTTTAATATTTTTTGGACAGTGGCCAGGCCTGATCTTTTTTTGCTAGGAAGATCGATTTGGGTTATATCACCTGTAATTACTGCCTTTGAATTAAATCCAATTCTGGTTAAAAACATCTTCATCTGCTCTAAAGTGGTATTTTGAGCTTCGTCCAGAATCACAAAAGAATCGTCAAGTGTTCTTCCCCGCATATAAGCCAGGGGAGCAACTTCTATTATATCTTTTCCCTGATATAATTTAGCTTTTTCGGGTCCCAAAATATCATAAAGTGCATCATATAAAGGCCTCAGGTAGGGATCAACCTTTTCCTGCATATCTCCAGGTAAAAAGCCTAAGTTTTCTCCTGCTTCAATTGCTGGTCTGGTCAATACAATTCTGTTGATTTCATTATTTAAAAGACTTTTAACCGCCATAACCATTGCCAGATATGTTTTGCCAGTTCCAGCTGGTCCAATAGAAAAAACAATATCTCTATTTTTAATTGACTCCAAATAAAGTTTTTGCCCCATCGTCTTAGCTTTTATTTTCCGACCTTTATAATTTTCTAAGATAACTTCATCATAAATTCTATTTAAATCAACAGCCGGATTTCGTTTTAAAAGCTCAGCTGCATATTTAAGTTTTCTGGGTGATAGTTCCTCATTTTGATCTGTCAATGATAATAATTTTTTTATTATCTTTACAGGATTTTCAAGATCACCATCACTCTTTATTTTTATTTGATTACCTCTCCCACTAAGCTTTAAGGAAAGTATATCTTCTAAAAGCCTTAAGTTCCGATCATTATGACCGAAAAAGTTTTGGGCAAGCTGATAATCATTAATTTCAATTTTTCTCTCTTGTTGACTCAAATTATAACTCCTCCTTAATACTTTTACTTATTTATTATATCATATTTATTTCTTTAAACAAATTTAGCGAAAAAACTGCAGCCGGAGGGGGGCCACAGTTTTGAAGAAGATTTAGTTTTAATCTTTTTTTAAAGCTTTTGGTTTAGACAAGACTTCTTTATAAATAACAGCCTTTTCCACCTCATTGTACTGAGCAAAAATCTCCCCCAGTGAGCTGCTTTTTTTACTGCTGAGTTCTTTTTGATCAAGATTATCGTTTATTTGTTTATCTTTTTTATTTTTAGCATTATCTCTTCTTGAATTTGTTCTCGATCTCTTTAAAATTCTATCCTTACTTTCAGCCAGGGATTTCTTTTCAGCTTCAGCTATTCTATTTTCTAGCTCATTCTGATCAAAATTTTCTTCAGCTTGAGAGCCTTTCTTTTTAATTTCTTCACCAGCCTGATCAATTGTCAGATCAAAGTTTTTTCTGACAAAATCAAACCCCCTTTTGAAAAATGCTAATATCTGAAAAATAATGAAAAAGAATATTATTAATGTAGGAAGTACAAAAATAAGATCTTCCATATTTCACCTCCAGCATCGATGACAGTTTAAACAATTAATTTTCATTCTGCTTATCTTTTTCATTTTCTGAAGTTTCGGAAATACTGGTTCTCATTTTTGTATCTGATTCCACATTTTTAAGATTCATATAATCCATTACTCCCAGATTACCCTTTTTAAGAGCTTCGGACATTGCCAGTGGAACTTCTGCTTCGGCTTCAACAACTTTAGCCCGCATTTCCTGGACTCTAGCTTTCATTTCCTGTTCTTCAGCTACTGCCATTGCTCTTCTTTCTTCAGCTTTAGCCTGAGCGATTTCTTTATCTGCTTCTGCCTGATCTGTCTGCAGCTGGGCACCAATGTTTTTACCAACATCAACATCAGCAATATCAATAGATAAAATTTCAAAAGCTGTTCCGGAATCAAGACCTTTATCTAAAACAGTTTTAGAAATTGAATCCGGATTTTCCAGTACTTTTTTATGTGACTCTGCAGAACCGACTGTAGTAACAATACCTTCACCAACTCGGGCCAGCACAGTTTCTTCTCCAGCTCCACCTACAAGACGATCTATATTTGCTCTAACTGTTACTCTAGCAGTTGCCATCACCTGAATACCGTCCATTGCTACCGCAGTGACAATTGGAGTCTGAATAACTTTTGGATTAACACTCATTTTAACTGCTTCTAAAACATCTCTTCCTGCCAGATCAATTGCTGCAGCTCTCTCAAATGTTAAGTCGATCTCTGCTCTTTGAGCAGCAATTAAAGCATCAACTACTCGGTCAACATTTCCTCCTGCCAGGTAATGAGCTTCCAGTTGATCACTGCTTAAACCCTTACCTGCCTTATGGGATTTAATCATCGGTCCAACAATTGAAGAAGGCACTACTCTTCTTAAACGCATACCGATTAAATTGAAAAAGCCAACCTTAACTCCGGCAGCCGTTGCCGAAATCCATAAGCCAATTGGGATAAAGTAGAAAAACAAAACAAAAAATAATATTAAAGCAACTAAAATCAAAATTGAAAATATTTCCATTGTTTATTCCCCCTCTGATATTTCTCTAACAACAACTCTTGAGCCTGAAACAGAAATAACCTTTACTTTTTTATCTTTTTCTATAAAAGCACCTTCACTAACTGCGTCAATTCTTTTTCCATTAATCTCAATTGTACCTGCCGGACGCAGTTTGGAAAGAGTTTTCGCTTCCTGGTCTAAATAATCTTTTTTAGAGCTTGAAGAATAATAATTTTTAGAACTACTTTCTAAAGATATCCGCTTCCAAAAACGGCTGCTGCCGAACTTCTTAACCATAAATACTGCAATCACCATTGTAAATAAAAATACTGCCAGCAGCACATTTATTGCAATTGTAGTATTGGGAAAAATAAAAAACAAGCTAACAAGAACTGCTGTAATCCCACTAATACCTGCAATTCCAAACCCGGGAATAATAAACACTTCTGCCAGAATTAAAATCACACCAATGATAAAGAGTACTACAATTCCAGTTCCAATGGCTCCAGTAAAAATATGACTGGCAAAAAATATCAGTAAGGCTATAATTCCAACAGTTCCTCCCAGAGCAAAGCCGGGAGTCAGCGCTTCAAAAATCAGAGCTGAAAAGGCAATAATTAAAACCAGAGAACTGATATAAGGGTTGCTAATAATACCCATAATTTTTTCTAAATTGGTTTTTTCTACTGTCCTAATTTCATTTAAATCAACTTCTCTAATAGCTGCTACATCAGCAAGACTTGAAGCCTTAAAATCTGCCATCTGATATTCCAGCGCCTCTGCTGCAGTCAGAGTTAAAAGTTTATCTTTTGCTATCAGACCTTCAATTTCTATTGCAGCATCAACCATTGCCTCTGCAATTTGAGGATTTTTGTTTCTTCTCTCTGCTGTAGCTGCAAATTCTTTTCTTAAAGCAGAAATATATTTCTCTTCATTAGGCCTTGTCTCAGCAGCTCCAATACTCGCTGAAGGAGAAATGTATAACTCTTCCCCTGCCAGAGCTATTAAGGCTGCAGCAGACCAGGCTCTGCCGCTGACAAAAGTAATTACCTCTACTTCTGAGTCTAAAATTCTATCTCTTATTTTTAAAGCAGGGTCTACATAGCCTCCAAGAGAGCTGATTTCTATAATCACAAAATCTACCCCTGCTGCTTCAGCCTGGCTCAGATTTTTATCTATAAAAGCATATTCTGCACTGTTAATTTCTCCATCAAGTCGGATATGCATTACTTCTGCTTCTGCAGCAGAGCTATAAAAAGTAAAAGTTAACATTAATATTAAAAAAATTAAAATTTTTCTTCTCATAATTGAACCTCCAGTATAGAGGAATAAAGAAGGGGAATTCCCCTTCTTTTAAATTCTATTTTAATTTGATATTTAGCTGCTCAATTTTTCTTTAACTTTTTCACTGACCATTGAGCCGTCAGCTCTACCTTTTATTTTAGGCATGATTGCCCCCATTACCTGACCCATATCAGACATATTCTCTGCTCCTGTTTCGGAAATAACTTCTTCTACAAGCTGGTCAATTTCTTCTTCTGACATCTGTTCAGGTAAATATTCCTGGAGAATCTCAATTTCTTGATGCAGTTTTTTCATAACATCATCTTTCCCTGACTTTTCAAAATCAGCAAGTGAATCTTTGATTTGTTTAACCTGCTTTGCAATCACAGCTGTTACACCCTGATCATCTAATTCCTCACCAGTTTCAATCTCCTTATTTTTTATTTCTGACCTGGTCATTCTAATTACAGAAAGTCTGGCCTTATTCTTTTCCTTCATTGCTTTTTTCATATCTTCCAATAGTTGTTCTTTTAATTCACTCATTTTAACATCTCCAATCTATTTTGCAGTTAAGCGGTTATATTTTTTAAAACACATTTTTAACCTGGAGGCCACTGCAGTTCACGACCACCTAATAAATGAAAGTGAATATGATAAACAGTCTGGCCACCTTCATCTCCACAATTACTAACCAGTCTGTAACCTGAATCAGCAATTTCATTTTCTGCTGCCATTTTTTTAGCTACTTGATAAACATGACCAATTAAATCATTTTCGCTTGTCTCTAAATGGTTTAAATCAGCTATATGTTTTTTGGGAACAATTAATAAATGAACAGGTGCCTGAGGATTAATATCTTCAAAAACTACTACCCGATCATCTTCATAAACAAAATCAGTATCCATCTCACCTGAAGAAATCTTACAAAACAAACAATCTGCCAAGAAAAATCCCTCCTTTTATTTTTTCTAATTTCAATTCTAAAAGAATATCTCAGATTTTTTTAGAAAAAGTGACTATTAACTATATTCGCTTAAAAGAATAATATTCCTGCTAATCTATTATTTTTCCCAGGATATGATGAGAATCAAAAGACTCTTCCAGCCTAACTTCAACCAGCTCATTTTTTAATTCATCAGGTCCATCAACTAAAACCTTCAGATAGTTATCAGTATATCCTGTTAATAAATCAGTCTGATGATCTCTTACCTCTTCTATTAGGACCTCTCTTTTTTCTCCTAAAAATTCTTTTTGATAATCGAGCATTAAAGCTTCATTAATTAATCTTAATTTTCTACTGTACTCAGTCACAATATTCCCATTCAACTGATCCATTTCTGCTGCAGGTGTACCTTCTCTGGCTGAATAAGGAAAAACATGTACTTTAGCAAAATTAATCTCCTTTACTACTTCAACAGTTTGAGCAAATGTTTCTTCTGTTTCACCGGGGAAACCAACTATTACATCTGTAGTTAATGCCAGATCGGGTATTCGTTTTCTGAGTTCAGCCACAGTTTCTTTAAACTCTGCAACAGTATAGGGGCGCTGCATGGCATCCAGAATTTGATCACTACCACTCTGCAGCGGAAGGTGTAAATGGGGACAGAATATATCTTCATCTGCAATTAAATCCATCATTCCCTGGTCAATTTCGGTACCTTCAATTGAGCTTAAACGAACTCTTTTTAAACTTTCAATTTCAGATAGGCTCTGCATTAATTCTGTTAAGGCTTTAGAATCACCATTTTCACTACCATAAGCCCCCAGATGGGTTCCGGTTAATATAATCTCTTTTACTCCCTGCTGAGAGAGCTTTCTGATTTCTGCAACCACATCTTCTTTTTTGCGGCTGCGGACAGGTCCTCTCGCATAAGGGATAATACAGTAGCTGCAAAACTGATTGCAGCCATCTTCAATTTTAACGTTAGCTCTGGTGGTGTTAGAAAGCCGCTTTAAGTTTAATTTCTCATAGTCCTTAAGTTCTTTATATTTTTTTATTTCAGCATCTACATCTCTACCGGCCAGCATCTCTTCTGCTTTGTCCAATATTTTTCCCTTATTATTGCTGCCCATTACAAAATCAATTTCTTCAATCTCACTTACTTCATCCGGAAAGGCCTGAGTATAGCAGCCTACAATTGCCACCAGACTATCTGGAGATCTTCTTTTAGCTCGCCTTGCAATCTGCCTTGTTTTGCGAGCAGCCTCATTAGTTACAGTACAGCTGTTAACTATATACACATCTGCCATTTCGGAAAAATCTACAATCTGATAGCCATTATCTAAAAATATATCAATTACAGCTTCAGTTTCATACTGATTCACTTTACAACCCAGGGTATAAAAAGCTGCCTTTTTAATCATTTTTAATCACCAAGTTCACCTTTCTCATATAAAATTGCTGTTAAAGCAGTAATTCCTGCTGTTTCTGTTCTTAATATTCTTGGTCCCAGGCTAATAATTTCTGCTTTTAGCTCAGTTTTGAATTTCTCAACTTCTGCTTCCGAAAAGCCACCTTCCGGACCAATAATCACCAGAATATTTGCTTCCTGATTAACTGGATTATCCCTAAAAAAATTCTTAATTGAATAACTTTTTTCATCTTCCCATAAGATTAAAACATAGTCAAATTTATCCTTTAAATTTTTAAGATTATCTGAACTATAGAAATCTTTAATTTCTGGAATCACAGCTCTTCCTGACTGTTTGGCTGCTGCTTCAGCAACTCTCTGCCAGCGGCTCTGTTTTTTCTCCTTTTTCTTATGATTATATTTCACTATAGTTCTCTTGCTTTCTAAAGGAATTAAACCAGCAAAACCAATTTCTGTTGCTTTCTCTACAATCAAATCCATTTTGCTCTTTTTGGGTAAACCCTGAGCCAGCCAGACTTTAATTTTTGACTCAACTTTAGATTTTTCCTTAGTCAAAATTTTAAGTTCTGCTCCATCATCACTAAAGTTAATTATTTCTGCTTCCATATCAAAACCACTACCATCAGAAAGAATAACCCTGTCACCTAGATTAAGGCGCAGGGAATTTTTTAGATGGTTATAGTCATTTCCAGAAATAATTACTCTGCTGTCAATTTCAGTACTCTGATCTATAAAAAATCTATGCATTTTTTTCACTCCACTATTTTAGAGTCTTTCAGATTATAAGTTTAGCAATTTGATTCTATCAATTAATTAAATCACTGTGCTATTATATATTAATCGCATCTTTTATTTTTTTTAAAAAGCTTTTATGCTCTGGATTAATTTCTTCACCGCTGATATCAGCAAATTCTGCCAGCAGTTCTTTCTGCTTATTATCTAAATCTTTTGGAATCATAACTTTTACTTTAATATACTGATCACCACGGCCATATCCATTAAGATGCTGAATACCTTTATTTTTAAGCCTAAAGGTTGTACCTGGCTGAGTTCCCTCAGGAATGTCAAACTGAACTTTTCCTTCTAAAGTAGGAACTTTAATCTTGTCACCAAGGGTAGCCTGAACAAAACTTATTGGAACCTCACAGTAGAGATCATCACCTTTGCGGTCAAAAATCTTATGCTCCTGGACATCGATTACAATATATAGGTCACCTGCAGGTCCACCTTTTTCTCCAGCCTGGCCTTCCCCGGACATCCTGAGTCTGGTTCCAGTATCTACACCAGCCGGTATGTTAACAGTTAATTTGCGCTGTTTACGAACCTTACCTGAGCCATTACACTTATGACAGGCTTCTTCAACAATCTTACCATCTCCACCACATTTAGGACAGGCTCTTGTCTGAGTAAACTGTCCAAATGGTGTCTGCTGGCTGCTGCGCACCTGACCCTGACCATTACATTCCGGACAGGTTTTTACATCTGTTCCAGGTTCAGCACCACTGCCGCCACAGCGGTCACATTCTTCTTCCCTTGGGATTCTGATTTCTTTCTTACCACCGAAAGCAGCTTCTTCAAAAGAAATTTGCAGCCTATACTGCAGATCTGCTCCCCGGCGTGGTCCATTCTGTCTGCGGCCGCCCATGCCGCCGCCAAATCCAAACATATTGAAAAGATCATCAAGTCCACCAAAGCCGCCTCGAGCAAAATCATCAAAATTGAAGTCCTGATCATTAATACCTGAATGACCATACTGATCATAACGAGCTCTCTTGTCCGGATCACTTAATATCTCATAAGCCTCAGATATTTCTTTAAACCTCTCTGAGGTATCCTTTTCCTGATTCATATCAGGATGATATTTTTTGGCAAGCTTACGATAAGCCCGCTTAATTTCTTTTTGATCGGCATCCCGGTCAACACCGAGCAATTCGTAATAATCTTTTTTTGCCATCTTAAAATCACCTCTCTAAAAAGAAAGAGAAAACAGTTATAGGGAGAGGCCTCCTCTCCCTAAACTGACACATCTTTCTCATTACTTACAAATTATAGTTGTGTTATATATTAATTGTCTAATTTACTTTTCTTCGTCTTCGTCTACTTCTTCAAAATCTACATCTACTGTATTGTCATCAGCTTGAGAAGCTCCTGCTCCTGGCTGTGGACCTGCCTGACCTGCACCTGCTTGAGCACCGGCTCCTGCAGCTCCTGCTCCAGCCTGAGCTCCTTCTGCCTGTGAATATAGTTCAGAACTTAATTCAGTTAGCTCATCAGTTAATGCTTCCATTTTTTCTTTGATTGCTTCAATTTCAGCATCTTCATCCTGCAGAACTTCTTTAAGCTCATCCTTAGCGGCTTCTACTTTTTCTTTGATTGAATCATCAACCTTATCTCCAGCTTCATCTAAGGTCTTTTCTGTCTGATGAACTAAAGCATCTGCTTCATTGCGAGTTTCAATTTTTTCTACTCGCTTTTTATCTTCTTCAGCATGCTCTTCGGCATCTTTTACCATTTCATCAATCTCTTCTTCAGATAAACCACTTGTTGACTTAATGGTGATTTTCTGCTCATTGCCTGTACCCTTATCTTTAGCAGCTACATGCACAATACCATTTTTATCAATATCAAACTCTACTTCAATCTGAGGAACTCCACGTGGTGCAGGTGGAATATCAGTTAACTGGAAGCGCCCTAAGGTCTTGTTATCCTTAGCCATCTTTCTCTCACCCTGCAGAACATGGATATCTACACTTGACTGATTATCAGTCGCGGTAGAGAATATCTTAGACTTGGAAGTAGGAATTGTAGTATTTCTATCAATTAATTTAGTAAATACTCCCCCAAGTGTTTCGATACCAAGAGATAGTGGTGTAACATCTAAGAGTACTACATCATCAACATCTCCAGCTAAAATACCACCCTGAATTGCAGCACCAACAGCTACAACCTCATCAGGGTTGATTCCTTTGTGGGCATCTTTACCGATTAAACCCTTAACTGCTTCCTGAACAGCAGGAATTCTGGTAGATCCACCAACTAATATAACTTCATCTATATCTGATTTATCCATTCCAGCATCTTTTAACGCTTTACGAGCTGGCTCCATAGATTGTTCGATTAAATCACTGATCAGGCTCTCAAACTTAGCTCTTGTTAGATCAATATCCAAGTGTTCAGGTCCTTCATCAGTCTGGGTAATAAATGGCAGGTTAATATTAGTCTGCTTTACACTGGAAAGCTCAATCTTTGCCTTCTCAGCAGCATCTTTAAGACGCTGTAAAGCCATCTTGTCTTTCTTTAAGTCAATTCCAGTTCTATTTTCAAATTCTTCTGCCAGATAATCTATAATTCTCTGGTCAAAGTCATCTCCACCAAGGTGGTTGTTACCATTTGTAGCTATAACTTCGAATACTCCATCTCCAATATCAAGAATGGACACATCAAAAGTACCTCCACCAAGGTCATAGACTAAGATAGTTTCTTCACCTTTATCATCTAAACCATAAGCTAAAGAAGCAGCTGTAGGCTCATTGATAATTCTTTCTACTTTTAAACCAGCAATCTTACCGGCATCTTTTGTTGCCTGACGCTGGGCATCACTGAAATATGCAGGGACTGTAATTACAGCTTCCTCAACTTCTTCCCCTAAATACTCTTCAGCATCTCTTTTCAACTTCTGCAGAATCATTGCAGAAATCTGCTGAGGATTATATTCTTCTTCATTCAATTTAACTTTATAATCAGTACCCATGTGTCTTTTAATGGAAGCTACTGTCTGATCAGGATTAGTTACAGCCTGACGCTTAGCATGCTCACCAACAATTCTTTCTCCTTTTTTAGAATATGCTACTACAGAAGGAGTAGTTCTTGCACCTTCCTTATTTGGAATAACGGTTGGTTCTCCACCTTCCATAACTGCCACACAGGAATTAGTTGTTCCTAAGTCAATACCAATTACTTTACCCATTTTATATTCCTCCTTATAAAATTGTTATCTAAGTTTTTGATTAATATAAATTTAAATTTGCTAAAAATTTAAAACTTTATTTTACCCAGCTACTTTTACCATTGCCGGTCTAATTACTCTATCATCAAGAATAAAGCCCTTCTGAACGACTTCAACCACAGTTCCTTCTTCAAACTCTTCACTTTCAACTCGCATAATCGCCTCATGATACTCCGGGTTGAATTCTTCACCTTCTGCCAGAATTTCTTCAATCCCCTGGTCAGCAAAAGTTTTTAAGAGCTGATTATAAATCATTTCAACTCCCTGATAGAATTCATTTTTATTATCCTCTGATTTTAATGCCCGCTCAAAATTATCAATAACAGGCAGCAAACTGGCACAGAGTTTAATTTTACCCCGGGCAGACATTTCAGCCTTTTCTCGCTGACTTCTTTTGCGATAATTAACAAAGTCTGCCTGCAGCCTCTGCAGTCGACTTAAAAGATCATCGATTTCAGCATCCATTTCTTCAATTTTTTCGTTTTTTTCTTTTACTTCTTCAATTAGTTCTTCGCGAGAAAGCTCCATCTGAATTCCTTTAAGCTCTTCAGTTTCTTCAGCTTTCTCTTCCTCATTTTCTTCAACCTGAGAATTTTCATTCTGCTGAGCCTTTTTGGCTGCTGTTTCAGTTTTCTCTTTTTCTGTTTCCATTTCAATATTTTCTTTTTCTTTGTCCATAATTATCACCCACTAGCTTTAGAAATTAATTTACCTAAAATATCAGAAATTACATCAACCGATGAAATAACACGCGGATATTCCATACGGGTGGGACCAATAACGCCAATTTTCCCAACTGCTCTATTTGAAATATAATAGGTTGCAACAACCAGTGAGCAGTTTTTAATATCTTCAACTTCATTTTCCTGGCCGATCTTAATTTCAAGATCAGAACCAGACATACTGTTTATAATTTTATTAAGCATTTCTTCCTGGTCCAGCAGTCTAAGCATCTTTTTAACCTTTTCTAAATCATTGAACTCGGGCTGTTCTAAAATATAAGAAGTTCCCCCAAGATAGACTTTAACTCCACCAGGTTCAAATGCACCTTCAAACTCATTATAAAACTTTTTTAACAGGTCAACAGACAAATCAAGTCTTGCCATCAGTTCTTTTTCAACTTCTTTTAGATAATTAGTATCTAAATTAGCAAGTAATTTATTTTCCAGTTTTTCGCTTAAAAATTTATTAAGATAAGAAATTTTGCGTGCAGATAAACTCTGATCAAGGTTAATAATCTTATTGTTAACCATCCCTGTATCAGTTACTAAAACTAAAAGCAGAGAGTTATCTGCCAGCTGCATTATCTCAACCTTTTTTAAACGACTGACCTGACTTTTGGGCTCACTAACCATAGCAGTATAATGAGTCATATTGGAAAGCATTTTTGCCATACCAGAAATTATATCCTGTACATCCTGAAGATCCTGATATAAATTCTCAATATTTTCTATTACTCCAGGAACTTCATTTTTCTCTCTGCTGACAAGCTGATCAACATAATAGCGATAACCTTTATCAGAAGGCACTCGACCAGCAGATGTATGAGGCTGTTCTAAATAACCTAACTCTTCTAGATCAGCCATTTCATTTCTGATAGTTGCAGGACTTACATCCAGACTATATTTTTTTGCAAGTGTCCTTGAGCCAATCGGAGATGCAGAAATTATGTGTTCCTGAATGATGGCCTGCAGTATTTGCTTTTTTCTCGGATCTAATTCTTCAACCATCATTTCTCACCTCTTTTTTTAGCACTCAATTAAGGAGAGTGCTAACAGCTAATAATAAAATAACATATTGATTTTTTTTTGTCAAATTTTAATTGGAATTAATCAAGCAGAAATTTTAAGAAAACTTCGTTTGCTAATTCTTTTCCCCGCTCTGTTAAATAAATTCTCTCATTTCCTTCCTTTATTAGCTGCTTTGATTTCAATTCTTCAATCTCCTCTTTAAAAACTTTTTTAACTCCAACTTTAAATTGACTATAAAATTTATGATAAAATAATCCCTGGGCCGTTCTTAAAGCCAGAAAAGAATATTCGGCCATCTTTTCTTTTGGCTCAAGACAGTTTAAAGTCCTAATTTTTGATTCAAAATTAAGGGGGGACAGATTTGAATTCTCTGCTGCTCCCTCACTTATCAATTCTTTAAAATTTCTTTTTTGGGGATTATAATGATCTAAATATTGATTGAGATCAGCAATATTCTGGGATCTGCAGCTGCCGTCGAAAGCTGCTGCCCCTGGTCCAAGAGCTAAATAAGGTTCAAATAACCAGTAAAGATAGTTATGTCGGGCCCTAAATCCTCTCTGAGAAAAATTAGAAATTTCATAATGCTGATAATCAGCAGCTTTTAAGCTATCTACAGCCAGCTCATACATCTCTGCATCCAGCTCCTCTGAGGGTAACTTCAGTTCACCACTGTGATAACGTTTGTAAAAAGGTGTGTTTTCGTGGATCTCAAGATTATATAATGAAATATGAGGTGGTTTAAAACTAAGCATAGTCTCTAAATCATCAGCAAATTCATTTAAGTTCTGTTCCGGCAGAGCAAAAATCAAATCAGCACTGTAATAATCAAAATATTGACCTATCAATGTTAAGATTTCTTTGTTCTTTTTTGAACTACTTTTTCGTCCCAAAAAATCTAAATGCTGGTCATTAAAACTTTGAATTCCAACGCTCAATCTATTAACCCCGGCTCTCTTTAAGCCAATAATCTTATCTTCATTAATCGAAGCAGGATTAACCTCCACTGTAATTTCAGCAGTCAGAATAAGCTTAAATTTTTTCTTAATTTTTTTTATCAGTTCTCTGATATAAAAAGGTTCAATTAATGAAGGAGTTCCTCCCCCAATATAAATTGTCTGCAGTAAATTATTATTTGCTTTTTGAGATAATTCTTCTAATTCCATAAAAAGGGCGAACCAGTAAAGGTCCACCCTCTGTTTGGAGTATTTAACTGAATAAAAATCACAGTAAGGACATTTACTGCTGCAAAAAGGGAGGTGAATATATAAAGCATTGGCTAAACTAAAATTTAAATTAGGCATTTTCATCCCTTTCTAAAACTGTCATAAATGCTTCCTGAGGAATCTCTACACTTCCAACCTGTTTCATCCGCTTTTTACCTTCTTTTTGCTTTTCTAATAATTTTCTTTTACGGCTGACATCTCCACCATAACATTTCTGAAGTACATTTTTCCGCATAGCTGGAATATTTACTCGAGCAATAATTTTTCCACCGACTGCAGCCTGAATTGGAACTTTAAACATATGGCGGGGAATAACTTCTTTTAATCTTCTTACAAGGGCATTTCCCTGCTGATATGAGTTTTCATCATGGACAATTGTAGAAAGTGCATCAACAACTTCTTTATTAACTAAAATGTCAAGTTTAACTAATTTAGACTCTTTATAGCCTTCTAACTCATAATCTAAGGTTGCATAACCTCTTGTTTTTGATTTTAACTGATTAAAAAAGTCAGTTATAATTTCACTCAGGGGCATTTCATATTTTAAGGTAACCCGATCCTGATCTATATACTGCATATCTTTAAATTCACCGCGATTATCCTGACAGAGCTCCATTGCCTGACCAACATATTCTTCCGGTAGGTGAATTTCAGCAGTTACAAATGGTTCCTTAATTTTATCAATTTCACTCTGTTCTGGAAAAGCAGCTGGATTTTCTATTCTCAGCTCTTCCCCATTCTTTTTAATAATCTGATATTCCACACTGGGAGCAGTAATCACCAGATCAAGATCATATTCTCTCTCCAGTCTTTCCTGAATAACCTCCATGTGCAGCAGACCTAAAAATCCACAGCGAAAGCCAAAACCTAAAGCTTCAGATGTTTCTGGTTCAAAGGTGAAAGAGGCGTCATTTAACTGGAGTTTTTCTAAAGCTTCTTTTAAAACCTCATAATCGGCATTATCAGTCGGATAAAGACCACTAAATACCATCGGTTGAACCTTCTGATAACCAGGAAGTGCTTTAGCAGCAGGGTTATTTTTTAAAGTGATTGTGTCTCCCACCCGGCAGTTTCTAACATCTTTAATCCCGGAGATAATATAACCAACCTCTCCAGAGCTTAACTCGTCTTTTTTCTGCATAGCAGGACTAAAAAATCCAACCTCATCAACCTCATAACTTTTCTGATTGGACATCAATAAAATTTTATCACCTTTTTTTACTGAGCCTTCCATAACTCTAACATAGGCAATTACCCCCTGATAGGAGTCATAGAGTGTATCAAAGACTAAAGCTTTTAAAGGCTGGTTTTCTCCATTATGAGGAGCTGGAACCCGCTCAATAATTGCCTCCAGTATCTGGTCAATATTTGTCCCTTCTTTAGCACTGGCTAAGATTGCTTCATCCGGATCAATCCCAATATCTAAAAGCTGTTCTTTGACCCGCTGAGGGTTAGCTGATGGTAAATCGATTTTATTAATAACCGGAATAATCTCTAAATCATGCTCTAAGGCCAGATAAATATTAGCCATTGTCTGAGCTTCTACTCCCTGAGCAGCATCAATTACTAAAAGAGCCCCTTCACAGGCGGCAAGGCTTCTTGATACTTCATAAGCAAAATCAACATGGCCCGGTGTATCAATTAAATTAAGTTCATAGCCCTGATGTTCAATAGTCACCGCCTGAGCCTTAATTGTAATTCCTCTTTCTCTTTCTAAATCCATTTTATCTAATACCTGTTCCTGCATTTTACGATCTGTTATAGTTCCTGTATATTCTAACATACGATCAGCAAGAGTCGATTTCCCGTGATCAATATGAGCTATTATGCAGAAGTTTCTAATTTTATCGGTCTGCAAAAAGACTTCCTCCTTTTAATAAATCATTTTGCTGGACAAAAATTAATATCCACAGCACTTTAATTATATTATACTTAAGCTGATTAATCAATTCTCTTTTTGAACAGCCAGCTGTGTTCAAAATTTTTAAACTCTTTCTGTTCATGTCTTTTTTTGAATTTAACTCTTGCATTTTAGGAAGCAACATGTTAAAATTGAAATGTTGCAAATTAAGTCTGAGAGTATAAATACTTACTTTTAAGAGGGGGTGAAGTTAGATGCCTATTATTAAATCTGCTAAGAAAAGAGTTAAAATAACAGAAAAGAAAACTGCTCAAAATCGCGAATGGAAAGATAGATTAAAAAATGCGATTAAGGATATGGAAAAAGCAGTTGAAGCAGGGGACAAAGAAGCTGCTGCAGAACAGTTAAAAGAGACTAAAAAGGTCATCGATAAGGCTGTAACAAGAAATATTATTCATAAGAACAATGCAGCCCGCAAAAAATCCCGCCTCACAAAGATGTATAATAATATGTAATTAAAATTTATCTAAAAGATAGCTATCTTTTAAATTATTAAACTCATCCAGCTGGATGAGTTTTTTGTTTGTCTGAAAAAAGCCAGCCCCTTATCAATTTTAGAAGGCTGGATTTTTTTATCTAAATTTTAATATGCAATTGATTTGATAATAATCATTTCTAAAGCAGTGTTCTGATCTGGATAATAACCTGTTAAAAAGTGATAATTGGCTCTCAAGATCTCTTCTAATATATTTTCCAGCTCTTTTTGAGTAAAATTTCTGCTCCGCTGCATTGCTTTTTTTACAGGGTAGGGATGTTTATTTATCTTCTTAGCAATTTTGCGATTATCATGAGTATATTGACTGTAAAATTTAACCTGCATTAAAAGCTCAATTTGATTTTTAAGCATTGTTAGTAAATAAAGTGGATAAACTCCCTTATTCAGCATTTCTTTTAAAGTCAAAAGAGCCTGGTCAGTTTTTTTGTCCCCTATCAGATCTAAAAAATTAAATATTTCTTCATCTTCTAAAAATTTTTCTCTGCTAATTATATTTTTTAAATCATAGTAAGAAATCTTCTCTTTATCCGGATAGCGAGTGACAATCTTTTCTATCTCACTGTTTAATATTTCCAGCTTATTGCTGAACATATTTTCCAACATTTTTACACTCTGGCTGTCAATTTTTTTATTATATTTTTTAAAGCGCTCCTTAATCCACCTGTCCAGATCACGATAACGGGGAGTTTCAAATTCCTGATATTCAGCAATTTTTTTTAAAGTCAGATAGAATTTTTTCCTTTTATCTACCTTATTTGCTGTTAAAAATATAAGACTGGTGCTCTGATTCAAATTCTGAAAAATTTTCAATAACCTCTGTTTTTCTTCTTTTTTGAGAGAGTCATCTTCACTAAAATGAGAAATAACAAATCTCTTTTCTGCTCCCATTGGTGGAGTCTGAACAGCATTAGATAGTCTTTTTAAATAATCATCGCCAGGGTTAACATAAGAAAGATTAAAATCTCTTATAGCTTCGGGTACAAATTTATCTATAAATTTTTCTTTAAATTTATTCCTTAAATATGAGTTTTCTGCGTAAATATAATATAATTTTTTTGCTTTCTGCTCATTTTTTATAAATCCTTCTAAATCCATTTACTTCCACCTCAATAATTATAAACTAGTTAGTCTGTTAATATAGTTTAACATATTTTAGGCAGCCTCTCCAGTTAATTGGTTTTAATTAGCCTAAATTTTTATCTAAAAGTATCAAAATAAATTTTCTTACCATCAGAAATCACCTTAATCATTCCTCTCTGATCTGTCCGCAGATATTTTATATTTAAATCATCAAATCTATTTATAACTTCTTTAGAAGGGTGGCCAAAATTATTTCTACCAACAGAGATTACTGCCAGCTTCGGTTTGATTTCCTCCAGTAAGAATTTACTGCTTGAAGTGTTGCTGCCGTGATGACCTGCTTTAAGAATATCTATTTTAGGCAAATTATAATTTTTGACTATCATTTCTTCTCCCGCCTCAGATAAATCACCGGTAAACAAGAAATTGCTATTTTGGTGTTTTAATAAAAAAACTAATGAGTTTTCATTTCTATTTTTACTTAACTTATTAGAGTCAGGATTTAGGACTTTAAACTGACAGCCAGAAATTTTAAAAGCCATCCCAGCGGTCAAAAAGTTAATTTGACTTTCTTTTTTACTGCCTGCTGCCAGCTGACTATGCAGAGCTGTTGGCTCTTTATAGGGAGGGATTAAGATTGTTTTAATCTCTTTTCGCTGAAGCAGATGGGGGATTCCCCCGGCATGATCTGCATCAAAATGACTGATCATTAAATAATCAATTGTTTTAATTCCTAGATAGTTTAGATAGGATATAATACTGTATTCAACATTCCTGCCTTCACTCCCTGGCGGACCTGTATCAATCAGCATATTTTCTCCATTTGGAAACTGAATAAAAATTCCATCACCCTGACCAACAGCCAGATAATCAATTTCTAAATTTTCAGAAACTGGACTCAGAAAAAATGAGCTGATTATTAAAATTAGTAAACCGGGAACAATCAACTGCCAGATTTTAAAATTCTTAGCTTTAAGATAAATATATCTTTTTTGATAAACATAGGGTAAACTAAATAAAAATAGATAGTATAAAATAACTGTAAATAATTCTGGCTGAGCGATAACCAGAGTTTTGCCCTGAATTAAAACCATTAATTTCAGTCCCTTAAATAAAATTTCCAGACCCAGTTCAGCTAATAAAGCAGCCGGTAAGAAGAAATTTAAACTTAGTAAAGAAAGTAAAACTAAGATTAAAATAAAGGGCAGCAAAACTGTAATTAAAGGAATAGCCCAGAGATTTGTAATTAAGGCAATAAATGAATATTCATTAAAATAATAGCCAGTTATAGCCAGCGAAGCTATTTGAGCGGAAAAAGAAACAGCAAAATAAGCTGGAAAAAATTTATTAAATAACGGAGTAAGATAAAATAATGCAAGTACAAGAATATAGGACAGCTGTAGTGAAACGGTAAATAAGGCTAGAGGGTCTAAAATAAGATTAATTATCAGGGTTAAAGAAATAATATTTAAAAAATCTCCTTCTCTATCAAACTGATCTGACCATAAAAATAATAAGGCTAATAAGGCTGCTCTAATGATTGAAACTGCTGCGCCAACCATGATTATATAGAGAAAAGTTAAAAAACTGAGCAGACAGAGAGCTGTTTTTTTATTAGCACAAATTTTAAATAAAACAAAGGAAATACTTAAGATTAAAATTCCCATATGCAGACCCGAGATAGCCAGAAGATGACTGGCCCCTGCATTTCTAAGTAGTGACTGCTGCTCATAACTTAGATATTCTCTTTCTCCCAGTAAAATTGCTTTAATAAAAGCAGCTTTATCCTCAGAAAATAGCTGATTTATATTATCTAAAAGAGTTTTTTTGAATTTAATGATTGGATTCATTAAAGATTTATTTTGTTTAATTAGACTGATCTTATGGGGCTTCCATCCCTGTAAATATACGCCTTTCTTTTTTAAATATTCCAGATAAGAAAATCCTCCCGGATTTAAAGCTGAGGTAGGTTTGCTTAAATCCATTTCTAAACTTACTAAATCGCCATAATTAAAAGTTTTTAACTGCTTAGAAGCCACAATTACTTTTCCATATTTAATCTTTTTTCCGTTTATAGAGTGAATCTTAAGTAAAACCTGTTCTCCTTCCAGATTCCCCAGATCAAATTTGATTTCAGCCAGCACCTGACATAAACCCTTTTCTGCAAAATCAATACAGGAATAACTGCTGTAATATTTGTATTCCTGATAAGCATAAAGGATACTCCCCAGAATAAGAAAAAAGATTGTGAGCCAGATATAAACTGATTTCTTGTTTTTTTTAAAGTTAAAAACTGTATAATACAATAAATAAATTATTTCAGCTAGAATCATCAATTTTAATATTTTAAGCTGATTATAATTAAGCAAATAATAACTGCCTAAAGTTCCAGTGATTAAAGCTAAAGCTAAGTATAAAGCCGGTCTTCTTTGAATTTTCACTGTAAAACAATCTCATCTCTTATATTTTCCAGTGTCTTTTCTCCAATACCACTTATTTTTAATAAATCTTCTTTGCTGGAAAAATAACTATTTTCATCTCTATATTTAATAATTGCTGCTGCCTTAGATGGGCCAATTCCACTCAGCTCTTCTAGCTTGCTCTGACTGGCCTGATTGATATTTATTAATGAACTATTCTTAGAGTTCGAATAATTGCCAATTACTATTTTTTTAGTATTTTCAATGTTTGAATTACCAATTTTTTTGAAATTATTATTTTTCGATTTATATGCTACTATTAATTTTTGTCCATCGAATAATTTCTTAGCTAAATTTAACTTAGTTAAATCAGCGTTTTCTGTGAGCCCACCGGCAGCTTTAATCAAATCAACAAGTCTGTCATTTTTATCTAATTTATAAACTCCAGCATATTTAACAGCTCCAGCAAGATGAACTACTATGCTTCTATCTGCTGGCTCAGTAGAATCATTTTGCGGAAAACTTCCTGTTTTTAAAACCTGCAAATTGTTTTTTGAATCCAGCTCGGTAACTTTTTCTCCCTCCTGATTATAATAGCCAATTACCAATAATAAAGCCGCTAAGAAAATAAAGATTAGTTTTTTATTTCTGTACATATTTACACCTCCTAAGTTCTTATTCTAGATAAAATTTAGATTTCCTGTAATTTTTTTACATTTTTATCAAAAAAATATAGCAGCTTCAGCTGCTATATTTAAATCTGGCTTAGATGATCTTTTATTTTTTTAATAATCAAGTCATTGGCTATTTCATTTAAACCACCATGAGGAATAATAATATCAGCCTGATATTTGCTTGGTTCTACAAACTTTTGGTGCATTGGTTTTACAGTTCTCAAATACTGATTTTTAACAGATTCAAATGTCCTATCTCTTTCCTTGATATCCCTACTGATTCTTCTCAATAATCTGATATCAGCATCTGTGTCTACATATATTTTTAAATCAAAAAGATCTTTTAATTCTTCATAATGAAAGATCAAAATTCCCTCTACAATAATTATTGGTGCCGGTTCAACCTCCCTTTTTTGTTCCAGTCTCTCATTTGTTTTATAAGAATAAACCGGTCTTTCTATTGACCTGCCAGACTTTAATTCCCGCAGCTGTTTTACCAGCAGATCAGTTTCGAAAGAATCAGGATGATCAAAGTTTATTTTATGATCAGCAACCTTAAAGTGACTGCGGTCATAGTAGTAATAATCATGTTTTAAAATCGTTACTTTATCCTGAAAAGAATCTTTTAAAATTCTGGCAAGTGTAGTTTTTCCAGAAGCAGTTCCTCCTGCTATTCCAATTAAAAGTGAACTCATTCAGTTAACTCCTTTATAGTTTTTATTTGTTTTCTTTCTACTTTTTCCAAAAATAATTTCTAAATAAAATTTAATATTCGACCTAATTCTTAATATCAGCCAGGCATTCGCTGCAGATATAAGAATTTTTATATTCCTTTAGTTCTGATTCAGCCCCACAGAAAATACAGCTCTGCTCAGTATAAGGATAATCTGGTCCTGCATCACTATTACCATAGATTCTTTTCCTTAATTCCCTGATCATTTCAGCCTCAGCTTTTATTATTTTTTCTTCATTTTCTTTATTCATTAGAATTGCTTCCCCCTGTTTGAATAAATAACTTCTCTGCAATATCTATCAGTAAATCTTTTTTTAACTGCCCGGGCAGCAAATTACTGGTTTTAATAAAAGCTGGCAGTTTTTTAGCCAGGCTATTATCCTGTTTCTGATAGTTTGCCCGAACGGATTTTAATAATTCTTCAAAACTGTATATTTTATATCTATCTATATTTAATGAAGCAGCCAGTTCCTCCAATAATCTGATTACAATAACCATATAACTGGACTGATAATCAATTTCCAGTAAATTTACCAGCTTAGGGATTAAATTTTCAAAAAATGAACGAAGATAGGGCTCTTCTGCCAGTGATAACTGTTTTAAAAGTTTCTTGATAATTACCTTATCAAGACTTAATAAATAATCAACAAAATAACTTTCATTTTCTTTAATATTTAGATAATACTTATCTCCGGCTAATTCTCTAAAATATCTTAAGGTATCATAATAACCCATCTTAATATTTTTACGAGCATTTTGCTGATCAAAGTTTAACATTCTTCCAAGTTCCTGACTGGGATTAATAAATATTAATTCTTTATCTTCGTCAGTCTTTTTTTCTATATCTCCCAAACCATAAGTTCTAATTGCAATTAATTTTTTATAGCCTCTGTTTTGAAGAGTCTTTATTGGTAGATTTTCGTAAAAGCCACCATCTACTAAAATTTTACCATCAATCCGCTGCATTTTAAATGCAGGTAGATAAGAACTGGCCATAATATAATCAACAACCTTACCTTCAGGAATATCTTCTAAAAATAATTCCAGAGGTTTTAAATCACTCAAAGAAAGGGTAACTATTGCAAAGTCAATTTTTGATTTTCTTAAGCTTGCTTCATCTATATTTTCCTCTAATATATTCCGCAGAAATGAATTATCCAGACCTCTATTTTGAAATACCTCTCTGGCTTTGCTGATAAAATATGACAAATTATTTTGGTTGATACTTAAATTTAAAAACTCAGATAAATACTTATCTTCTATATCCAAAACTTTAGAAGTGGATATATTATACCAGTAATCATAGGCAATATCTAACTTATCCTGAACGAACATAGCACCATTTATTGCACCAATAGAGGTGCCGGCAACTGCTTCAATTTCAATATTTAATTCTTTTAGAGCTTTTAGAGCACCAATATGATAGGCACCTTTAGCTCCCCCGCCTTCGAGCACCAGTCCATACATCCAAATCCCCTCTTTGCCTATATTTAGTAATATATAAAAATAATAGAAAAAATTATGCTTAAATAAAAATAAACTACAGTCCCCCGACTGCAGTCAACTGGCGGGAATGTGTGGGAATCGAACCCACCACAGACAGGTCCGCCTGCCTGCCATTAGATTTGAAGTCTACGATGTCCACCATGGACACAGCCACTCCCAGATATTTTCTTCTATAATTTTAACATGATATTTCCAGTTATTCAAGCAGTTATCTTAAAAGAGAGCTGCAATTTCAGCAGGATTTTCTATCAGCTATAAATTTTTACCAGGATAGCGGAGATCCCCTCTGCGAAGAGTAAGCTGAAGTTGGTCACATTTTTCTAAGAGTACTAGAGCATAACGGCGGCTGCTGTTAATTAAATCTCTAAACTCTGCCAGCTCAATACTTTCATTTTCTCTAAAATATTTTCTTAATAATTTTTGCAGTTTTGAAAAAATATCTTTATCAAAATACAGTTCCTGATCCAGACGTACTATTTCAGAATTATCTTCAAGATAATTTATTACAGCTTCCAAATTTTCATTCTCTGCTAACAGTTCTTTTCTGGTGGGAGGAGAAAAATAATTGCTGTTAATTTTGTCCAAAATAAATTGTTTTTGTTTTTTTTCTTTTTCTGTCAGCTGAACTCTAAAATTTGAAGCAGTAATTAAAGAATCTTTTTCCTGAAGAAGCTTCCCGGTAGTCAATATTTCTAATACTTGATCCAACTCCTTTTTAGTTAAATCAAAATCCAAACGCGAGCGAATTTCTTCCCTGGTAATTCCAGCTTCAAGTCTGTGCTGCTGATGATAATCATTTACAATTTCTTTTATATCTTTTTCTACTTTCTTGAAATTATCTGTGTGGATAAAACTGCTGTCATTTTTAAGTTCAAAAATCTTATTTTCCTCTTTTAAATCTGAAAGTAATTCTAAGATTTTTTCGATTTTTAGGGCAGTCTTTTTCTTTAATTGAATAAGTTCAGCCGCTGATCCAGTCTTATTTTTTATAAATAATTCCAGAGCAGTTTTAAGATCTGCTTCTTCTAATAAATTAAGATGAGCAATTAATTTTTCTGGATTAATTTTTCTTCTTGGGGGTGGATCAATTTCCAAAATCTCACCGCCACCTATAGTATCAAGTGGAGAAAAACGTCTGATCACAAATTTCTGTCTATAATAAGGTGATATTTTATGATCAAGTTTTATTTTAATAAAGATTTCATCTCCTGGAAAAGCTACCTGCTCCCCATAAAGGTTAATAGTTCCCATCACTTCTGTAGTCCCGGTGTGAAAATGAATTCTATCCCCATTTTCAATTTTAAAATTTATTGAGTTAAGAACTTTAAGTTTGGCTTCCAAAAAATTAGTGCTGATCAAAGAATCAGCCGTTGAGATAACATCACCCCGCTTAATTTCATTTTTATCAGGATAATTGAGATTAATTCCAACTCTGCTGCCAGAACTAACCTTTTTTAATTTTTTTTGATGACTTTCCATACTTTTAATTTTTAATTTTTTTGCTGAAGGATATAATTCTAATTCCTGACCTTCAAAAAGCTCTCCTTTAAAGAGAGTTCCTGTAACAACTGTTCCCTGCCCCTTTAAAGAAAAAACTCTATCAATCGGATAGTAGGGTATTTCAGAATTTGAGCTCACTTTAGTATTAGAAGCCAGTTCAATAATTTTTGTTTTTAACTCTGCAATTCCTTCACCATTAACTGCAGATACAGTAATCATTTCAGCATTTTCTGCAAAGGTATTTTCAAACTGATCCAGGATATCAAGTTTCACCAGCTCCAGCCACTCATAGTCTACCAGATCTTTTTTGCTGATAACAATTATAGCTTTTTCAGCTCCCATCAGTTCTAAAATAGAAAGATGTTCTTTTGTCTGAGGCATCACCCCTTCATCAGCTGCTACTACAATTAAAGCCAGGTCAATACCACCGGCCGCTGCAAGCATTTTATTAACAAACTTTTGGTGCCCCGGAACATCAACTATGCCAAGATTTAAATTCAGTAAATCTGTTTCCTCATTCTGCAGATGAGTAAAACCAAGTTCAATAGAAATTCCTCTTTCTTTTTCTTCAAGCAGGCGGTCAGTATCTTCTCCAGTTAGAGCTTTAATCAGAGTTGTTTTTCCGTGATCAATATGACCTGCCGTACCCACGATTATATTATTATCCAATTAAAACACCTCCGCCAGTACTTGATTTATTGAGTCTGCCAGCAGCTCAATTTCTTCATCTTTTACTGTTTTTAAATCAAAAATAGCTTTATCAGCCTGAATTCTTGCAATTACTGGAGTTTCAAACTTTCTCAGCTCTGAAATAAATGCTTCTGTACTTTTCTGTTCTAAGCTGAGCTTGAGTCCGTAACTGTCAAATTTATTTAAAGGGTATGCTCCACCACCAATTTTAGCTGCTGTTTTTATCAATTCAACTTTGAAAGCATCTTTTTTATTGATTTTAGACTCTAATTTTAAAGCTCTTTTCTTTACCACTTCACTGCTTTCTGTTATTAAATTTAAAGTTGGAATTCTTTTTACTGCCTTCTCAAAGTCATAATAAAGCTTGAGCGTTTCTTCCAGGGCAGCCAGAGTCATTTTGTCAACACGCAGTGCCCGCATCAAAGGGTGAGTTTCAATTTGACTGATATACTGCTCCTTACCGGCAATAATTCCAGCCTGTGGCCCACCAAGCAGCTTATCACCACTAAAGGTCAGCACATCTATCCCGGCTTCAATTTCTTCTTTTACAGTTGGTTCATAGGGAAGTCCATAGTCACTTAAGTCGAATAAAATTCCACTGCCCAGATCTTCTATCAGTGGAAGCTGGTGACTGTGAGCTGTTTCTGCTAATTCCTTTGAGCTGACAGTATGAGTAAAACCCTGCACCCTGTAATTACTTGTATGTACCTTGATTAGAGCCCCGGTGTTTTCGTTAATGGCATTTACGTAATCTGCACTATAAACTCTGTTGGTTGAGCCAACTTCTTGTAAAAGAGCCCCACTATTTTCCATTACCTCAGGAATTCTAAAGGACCCTCCAATTTCAACCATTTCTCCCCGCGCAATTATTACTTCCTTCCTCTGTACCAGAGCTGTTAAAACAAGCATTACCGCTGCTGCATTATTATTAACAACTACAGCTGATTCGGCACCAGTTAAGTCTTTCAACAGCTCTTTAACCTTATTATATCTATATCCTCTTTCACCTTTTTCTAGATCAAATTCCAGTGTCGAATAATTTTCTGCAATTTCCAAAACTTTTTTTAAAGCTTCTGCTGCTAAATTTGATCTGCCGAGATTGGTATGAACTATTACCCCGGAAGCATTAATAACTTTTTTTAACCCTGCTTCAGATTTTATTTTTAATTTTTTTTCAATGTTGTTTATTATATATTTGACATTTAGATGATTTAAATTAAAATTATCCACTTCAAAATCCGAACTAAGAATTTCACTGCGGATATTATCCAGTTCTTTTCTCAATAATTGTAAAAATTTATCTCTGCTATATTCATCTATTATTTCTTCTGCCTCCGGAGCAGCCAAAAAATCATTAACAGCCGGGATAGATTTTAAAAGCTCTTTTTTCTGCATATAAATACCCCCAAAATTTGTGATTACTATTTATAATAATTCTTTCAAAATAGGCTAATCCCTTTAAATAATTAAAAAACAGGAAACCCACTCTGCTCGCAAACAGAGTGGGTTTCTAGCTTCTCCATTCTTAAATAATACTTAATTATTTAAAATGAAGTTTGTCGAGGGAATTTCGACAAATTTTATTTAATTGTTTTTACCCAGAGCCCACGCTCATAACCTTTGCTGTGATCTGTTTCCAGACAGTTAAAACCAAGCCCCTGATAAAAGCAGATTAATTTTTCATTTTCTAAAGAAGAATACAGCTGAAGATAATGTGCATTTAACTCCTTTAATTTGTCCACTGCCTGCTGAAAAAGCATCGTTCCCAGCCCCTGATTCTGATAGACAGGTGAAACTGCAAAACGCTTGAGCAGATATCTTTTCTCACTAATTTCTTCCAGTCTGAGTGAGGCAATTATCTCATCACCATTAGTAAGAACCAGAACAATATTATTATTTAAATCTGCTTTTACAGCTTCCAGTTCTTCTCTTAAAGCGGAATTAATAACCTTTTCTCCATCATTTTCTTTATTTTTTTTCTTTGCGTAGTCTGCAAAAGCCCGCTGCATTAAAATATGAATTGCTTCTGCATCAGCTAAAACGCCCTCTCTGCATTTATAATTGCTTTTTTTACTTACTGCTGTCATCAATTAAATCACCCCTATAATGTAGCTGTCATGACAGCTTTAATGGTATGCATCCTATTTTCAGCCTGATCAAAAACTTTAGAGTATTTACTTTCAAAAACCTCATCTGTGACTTCCATTTCTTCCAACCCGTATTCTTCAAATATTTTCTTGCCATTTTCAGTTTCTGTATTATGATAGGCAGGAAGACAGTGTAAAAATATTACATTGGGGTTTTCTGTCAGTTCAATCATCTTCATATTAACCTGATAGGGAGTTAAAAGTTCAATTCTTTTTTCAAATTCTGATTCTTCTCCCATTGAAACCCAGACATCTGTATAGATTGCATCTGCTCCCTTAACTCCTGTTTTTATATCAGCTGTTAATTCTATTTTGGCTCCCGACTCAGCTGCTAACTCTCTGCATTCTTCTACCAGTTCTGGCTCCGGCCACAGTTCTTTAGGAGCAGCTATAGTATAATTAACACCCATGATTGCTGAACCTACCATCAGAGAGTTTGCCATGTTATTGCGTCCATCACCTGTATAAACAAGATTTAGCCCTTCTAATTTACCAAAGTTTTCTTTAAGAGTTAAAAAGTCGGCTAAGATTTGAGTTGGATGATAAAGATCGGTTAACCCATTCCAGACGGGAACTCCTGCATATTCTCCTAAAATTTCAACTGTTTCGTGTTCATAACCTCTAAACTCAATTCCATCAAACATTCTTCCTAAAACTCTGGCTGTATCGGCTACCGTTTCTTTTTTTCCAAGCTGAATATCATTTTTGCCAAGATATTCGGGCATTCCACCTTCATCTTTTGCCGCAACCGCAAAAGCACATCTGGTTCTAGTAGAAGGTTTTTCAAAAATCAAGGCAATATTTTTTCCTGCCAGACTATTCCCACTGATTCCCGCCCGCTTTTTAGATTTTAAGTCCTCAGATAAAGTTATTAAATAGTTGATTTCTTCTTTTGAAAAGTCTTTAAGTGTTAATAAATTTCTTCCCTTTAAATTATAAGCCATAATTATCTCCTCCTTGAATTCTCGCTGGCCTCAAAATATTCTTCCCTGCTGACTAACTTTATTTACTTTAATAATTTAAATTACTAAAATTTAATCTTAAAAAAACTGCTCTAATGCTCAAAAAACTTATATAAACTAAAAAAACCCCGCACTCTTATTTAAAAGAGACGAGGAATTACCCGTGTTGCCACTCTAGTTGCCAGTAAAACTGACCACTCTAAAACTTAACGCGTCATACGTCTCTACCTATTAGCTTCAGTAGAGCTCCTCCTGAGTGCGCTTCAAAATATTTTGTTGGCGGACTTTCAGCTACTCCACCTTGCTTTAAAACAAAATTATTTTTACTCTCTCATTCACTGGATTTGTTATTTTATCATAAAACTTATTTTTTATTATTATATAGCCGAGCTGCTAAAAATGCAAGTTTTTTAAAAAAGTAAAAATATTCTGATAACATCTAAACATCAATTAATTTCCAATTTCCTTTTTTAAATCTATAAAATACATAGCTTCCTCTAACAGTCCAGTCAATCACCATTGCTGTCCAGGCGCCAAGCAGACCAAGGCCCAGAGGATGAACTAGGACATATCCTAAAAGCAGACGGAAAATCCAGGTTGAGATAGCTGTAGAGTAAAAAACTGCTTTTGTATCTCCGGCTCCCCTCAGAGCACCGGAAAAAATAAAGTGAGTTCCCATTGGAATTTGTGCCAGAGCAATAATTCTTAAATTCAAAGCAGCTTTTGAAATTATTTCTGGGTCTGCTGTATATAATCTAATTAATTGTTCCGGTAAAATTAAAAAAACTACTGCCATAAAACCCATAATCATTGAACCTATTTTCCAGGCTTCGAATGTTCCTTTTTCAGCTCCATTTGGATTTTTTGCTCCCAGATTTTGGCCAACTATGGTTGTTGCTGCAACAGCAATTCCAAAACCAGGCATATAAGAAATTGATTCCGCATTTAAAGAAATCTGATGAGCAGCAAAAGAAGTAGTACCCAGAGATGCGATAACTCTGACAAATAAAAGCTGAGCCAGTCTTCTGACTGATTCTTCCATTGCTGTCGGTAAACCAATCCGTAAAACTCTTTTTGTTAGTTCAAGATCAAAACTAAAAAATCCTTTTAATTTCATTTTTAAAACACTAAAATCAGAAAAAGTTAAGGCCAGTAAAATAATTCCTCCGGTTGATCTGGCAAGAGTTGTTGCCAGAGCGGCTCCATTTACTCCCAGTCTGGGAAAACCAAAATTACCAAAAATAAAAAGATAATTACCTAAAATATTTAAGATATTTACCAGGATATTAACCTTCATTGGTGTTTTAGTTTCTCCAGCGCCTCTTAATGCCGCAGTAACTATAAAAGCCAGAACCATAAAAACAAAGCCAGGGGTCATAACTCTAAGATAACCAGAACCCAGTCTGATAACCTCTGCCTCTCCTCCCATTAAAGTCAATAAAACAGGAGCAAAAATATAAAAAATGGCAGCAAAAACCACTGAAAAAATAATGGAAAGCAGTACTGACTGCTGCAGGACTGAAGCTGCTTTTTTATTTTCATCTGAACCTACAAATCTAGAAACCAAAGCTGTAGTTCCAACTCCGAGAGCTGAAGCTAAAGCTGTCGAAAAAAATACAGGCTGCATGGTTAAACCAATTGCAGCCACAGCAGAAGCTCCCAGCCTACCGACCATCATCATGTCAACAATATGCGTAATTGTTGCCAGAGACTGTTCGGCAATTACCGGCCAGGCAAGCTTAAATATTACTTTTTTGGTTGAACTATCCTCATTAATTAATGCTTTATTATCTGCTGCCACCTGATCACCTTCAATTTATATCTAATTAATTATCATAATAAAATCCGTTGTGGGTTACAACTCTTGTTATTTCCGGGTGAAAATAACTTTTTGAACCTGCTTTTTTATCAAAAATTCTCAGTAAAGCAAATGATAATAAAAAACCAAGTCCAGAGCCAATAATTCCGGCTATTTCTGCACTGCTGATAAAAGAACTAAACCAACTGCTGCCGGCAAAATAACCGGCTATAATAGCGACTAATGGAAGCAGATAAACTACAAAAGCAGAAAATAAAATAGGTCTGGCTCCCATTTCGAGTTCGACCATACTACCCACTTCTGCTCCAATAGGATCATTAACTAAAACTTCCATCTCCTCTACCTCATGTGAGTCATCTGCCAGCATACATTTTTCGTCACAGTGACTGCAGGCAGAAGTTCTTATTATTTGAACAAGGCTCTGACCATTTTTCTTTTTTATCACTCTTGCTCTTTCTTTCATTAAAACCACTCTTTCTTCAATTAATTATTTTACTTTAATCTAATCATCTAAACTCCAGGTTGATTTTTATTCACTTAACACAGCTATATTTTAACAAAAACCAGATCTAAAATAAAGAGCATTTATTACATTCACTGCACTTTTGAAATAAATAACTGTTACAGCGGGGACATTTAATTGATTTAAATTCTTTCATCTGATAACCGCAGTTTGGACAGACAATTTTCTTATCTTCATCATTTTTAGGCTTTAAGTTTAGATCACAATTATCCATCCTAACCTCCTTAAAGTTTCAATCAACTTTTTAAGACCAGCTTTTAAAAAATTAAAAGGTTAACCAGACCACCTGTTATAAAGGCAGTAATCCAGCTTCCAAACCAGATATAGACTGCTTCTTTAAAGTTTCTCTCTTTAACCATAATCATCATTGCTGCAATACAGGGAACAAAAAGAGTTAAGGTAATTAAAGCAACAGTTATCTGAGCTGGGCCTAAGGCAATAGCAGTTAAACCTGCTGCTCCAAAGTCACGCCTAATTATTCCCATCACAAATGCAGTTGCTGCTTCAGCAGGCAGACCCAGCCAGTTAACAGTTACCGGTTCCGCTGCTCTAGTAATTAAAGCCAGTAGACCTGTAGTTTCCATGACTGTAATTAAAGCTGCCCCAAGGACAAAAATCGGACCTGCTTCTTTAACAAAAGCTACTGTCTGCTGATAAGTTTTACTCAAAACATTTTTTAAATCAGGTAGTCTAATTGGTGGTAAATCAATCAATAAGTCACTTGATTCTCCAGGTAGAACCTTATTTAAAAAAGTACCTGCCAGAACATAAACCGCAAAAATTGCCAGCACATAAACAATTACATAAAAAAGATCTAATTGAGCTATCAAACCTGCAATTACTCCCAACTGAGCTGAACAGGGAATTGCCAGTCCCAAAAGAAAAATCGCAATAATTCTTTCCCTTTTTGAACCCAGCAGACGGGTTGTGATAGTTGCCATAGTAACACAGCCAAAGCCCAGCAGCATCGGAATAATTGCCCGACCATTTAAACCTATTTTCTGCAGCATTCGATCCATTAAAACTGCAATCCTGGGTAGATAACCCGAATCTTCCAAAATTGAGAGTAGAAAATAAAATCCGGCCACAAGCGGCAGAAGCAGCCCAAAAATATAAGTTACTGCCATAGTTAAAATACCGTATTCTCCTGCTAAAAGCTCACCCATAAAATTATCTAAACCAATGGTACTGCTGATTATTCCCCGCATAAATGGTTCATATGTTTCAACAAAAATCATTTCTTCTGTAATTCCAACTACAGTTTGAGCAACAAAAACACCTATGAATTGATAAATTAAATAAAGTAAAACTAAAAGCAGGGGAACAGCTGTCACTGGTTTTAACATATATGCCCCGATTTTACGGGCTAACTGACCACTTTCCTCATCATAACTTAGAACCTCAGCTGTAATTTGATCAACCCGCTGACGACGAGCTATATATATTTCCTCCCGATAATCTGAAATTGAAGCCAGACTATCATACTGGCAGCGAATATTCTCATCTTCTTCTAAAAGCATTAGAGTGTCGGCAGTATTTGCCGTTTTTTTATTTAACTCTCTAAATTCTTCTTTGATATTTTTAAAGGCCTGAGCATGATTTTCAGCCTGACCATTATTAAAAATACTATTTCCTTTTCTAGCTCTATCAACAGCGTGTTTGACCTTATCTAAACCTCTATTCTTAGCAGCAGTCGTTGGAATAACAGGAACCCCAAGCTCTGCCTCTAAAGCCTTAATATCTATTGAAATATTATTTTTTTCGACCTCATCCATCATATTTAGAGCAACAATCATTTTTTTGTCCATATCCAGCAGTTGCTGAGTTAAAAATAAATCTCGCTCTAAATGACTGGCGTCAACAACATTAATTATAATATCTGCAGACATAATAAAATCCCTGGCTACTCTCTCCTCATCATTTATGGAACCAACTCCATAAACTCCTGGAGTATCAAAAACAACAGCATCACCCATTTTGCCACTGCTGATATCAAGGGTAGTCCCGGGATAATTTGAAACACTGACATAAATTCCTGTCAGGTAATTGAAAAAAATAGATTTACCAACATTAGGATTTCCAGCCAGTACAATTTTTTTATCAGCCTGCAGTTCCTGGTCAATTTCAATTTGACTGCAGTCGTTCAATTAAACCATTCCTTTTTTCTTAACACTAATTTTTTCGGCAGTTCTTCTGCCAATTGCAATTTCCTGTAGATTTTTCTTTAAAATAACAGGTCCACCTGGCATTGAGCCAGCACACTCAATTTCAGATCCTTCACTGATACCAAAGCGAAGTGCCTGTAAACGAGTTTGTTTATCATCAATTTTATCTATAATAAATTTATGACCATTTTTCATATCAACTAATGTCATTAATTATTACCTCCTGCTACTCTGATTAGTCTTTTGAATTACATTTATAATAAAATTATTATAAGCAAATTACTTTACTTAACTTTATTATACTGAAAACGATTTTCAAAGTCAACATTTTTGTTGAAATAAAACATTTATCTTTTCTTTATTAACAACGATTATTAATTGCTTTATAATTTAGTATTATAACTAAAAAAATTCTCGACAGCAATTTAAAAACTGTCGAGAATTAATTTATTTTATATTCTATTTTCGATTTATTTCGACATAATCCGGGTGGTACCCGGTGCATGTACATTATTTTACAACTAAGTTAACTAACTTTTTAGGGATATAAATTGTCTTAACTAAATTACCATCTTCAAGATAGGATTGGATATTTTCTGCCTGCATAGCCTTTTCTTTTACCTGATCTTCGTCAGCATCTGCAGCAACATTAATCTTATCTCTCACCTTACCATTGACCTGAATTACAATTGTAATCTCATCTTTTTTAAGAGCTTCCTCATTATATTCTGGCCACTCTGCTCTGTGTACATTTCCTTCTTTACCTAAGTATTCCCATAATTCTTCAGTAATAAAGGGAGCAAATGGTGCCAGTAAAAGTACAATATTTTCTGCAACCTCTTTTATTAGAGCAGTATCTGTATCTTCCTGACTGCGATCATTTAGATAAGAATAAACCTCATTAGTTAATTCCATAATCGCACTGATTGCTGTATTGAAGTTCAATCTCTGACCCACATCTTCTGTCACTTTTTTGATACTGGCATGCATTGTGCGGTAAAGTGTTTTAGCTTCTTTATCCAGCTTATCTGGATTAAGTTCAGTGTTAGAATTCTTGATCAGTTCAAGATTTTCAGTAACAAAGCGCCAGACACGATTTAAGAAGCGGTCAGCACCCTCAACTCCCTTATCACTCCACTCTAAATCTTTTTCAGGTGGTGAAGCAAAAAGGATAAATAAGCGGGCGGTGTCTGCACCGTATTCTGCTAAAATATCCTTAGGATCAACAACATTTCCTTTGGATTTAGACATTTTAGCACCATCTTTAAGCACCATACCCTGAGCCAGCCAGTTTGTAAAAGGCTCAACATGATCAGTTAAATCCATATCATGGACAACTTTGGTAAAGAAACGAGCATATAATAAATGTAAGATTGCATGCTCAATTCCACCTATATACTGGTCAACAGGGAACCACTGATCTACATTTTCCTTGCTGAATGGAAGTTTATCATTTTTTGGATCTGCATAGCGCATAAAATACCAGGAAGAATCAACAAATGTATCCATAGTGTCAGTTTCGCGCTTTGCAGGAGCCCCACACTCCGGACAGGTGGTGTTGACAAAACTATCCACTTTTTTAAGTGGTGATTCTCCAGTTGGAGAAAATTCCACATCATGAGGCAGCTTAACCGGTAGATCTTCCTCTGGTACTGCAACCGGACCACATTCCTCACAGTAAACAATAGGAATTGGAGCTCCCCAGTAGCGCTGACGAGAAATTAACCAGTCACGCAGCCTGTAATTAGTTTCAACTTCCACAAATCCTGCCTTCGAAAAATCTTCCGCCATTTTATCAAAAGCTTCTTCTACACTTAAACCATTATATTTACCAGAATTAATTAAATGTCCTGGGCCAGCATAAGCCTCATCCATCTCAGAACCAACAAGTTCTTTTTCTTGATCTTCAGGCTGGATAACTGCTTTAATTTCAATACCATATTTGCGGGCAAAATCAAAGTCACGCTGGTCATGAGCTGGAACAGCCATTATTGCACCAGTTCCATAACTCATCAGAACATAGTTTGCTATATAAATAGGAATTTCTTTGCCATTTACAGGGTTTACTGCATAGGCACCTGTAAAGAGACCGAGTTTTTCAGAATCAGCTGAAGTCCTCTCCTGTTCTTTCTGTTTTTTAGCCTTTTTAACGAAAGCTTCAACCTCTTCTTCTTTGTCTGTATCCTCTGATAATTCTTTTACATAAGGGTGCTCGGGGGCAAGGACCATATAGGTAGCTCCAAATAAGGTGTCAGGTCTGGTTGTAAAAACCTCTAATTCTTTATCAAGTTCAGGCAGTTCAAAAGTAACTCTTGTACCTTCACTACGGCCAATCCAGTTTTTCTGCATTGTTTTTACCTTTTCTGGCCAGCCATCTAAAAGTTCATGATCATCTAAGAGTTTTTCTGCATAATCAGTAATCTTTAAAAACCACTGCTCTAAGTCTCTTTTATCCACTTCTGTACCACAGCGCTCACAGGCTTCATTTACCACCTGCTCATTTGCCAGTACTGTTTCACAGCTGGGGCACCAGTTAACAGTAGATTCTTTTCGGTAAGCTAAATCATCATTAAACATCTGAGTAAAAAACCACTGAGTCCACTTATAATAATCCTCAGCTGCAGTAGTTACCTCTCGATCCCAGTCATAACTTAAACCCATTGCCTTCATCTGTTCTTTCATGTGGGCAATATTATCCCAGGTCCATTCCTTCGGATGAATATTTCCATGCTTAATTGCTGCATTTTCTGCAGGCAGTCCAAAAGCATCCCAGCCCATTGGATGAAGCACATTATAGCCCTTCATTCTCTTATAGCGGGCAATAACATCTCCAATAGAATAAACCCTTACATGACCCATATGTAAATTACCAGATGGATAAGGGAACATTTCTAAAACATAATAATTTTCCTTATCTGGATCATCTCCAGTTTTATGTAAATTTGAGTCTTCCCAGTTTTTAAGCCACTTTTTCTCTACTTCTTGAAACGGATAATAGTCCTGCAAAGATCTTCACTCTCCTCATTAAGTTAAAATTTTATCTATATAATCAAAATTAAATTAAACTCCGATTAAACTACTCTTCTTCTCCATCACTCTGACGCAGAATTTTTTCTGCATCTGACCAGAGACGCTCAAGGTCATAATATTCTCTTTCCCTTTTTTGAAAAACATGGACAATTACATCTGCATAATCAATTAAAACCCATCTGGCATCATCCATTCCTGCCATTCTTTTGGGTTCAATGCCCTTTTCAGATAATTTCTCATCAACTGCTCGGGCTATAGCTCTGACCTGTTGATCAGAATTACCACTGCAGATCACAAAATAATCTGCAATTACAGTTAAACCCTGAACATTTAGAACCTCTATATCTTCTGCTTTTTTATCATCAGCTGCATCAGCAGCGATTAGTGCAATATCCTTAATACTTAAATCTGACATTTAATACATTCCTCCTTAAACAGACTTCTCATAGCCTGCTCCCACTATAACTTCTAATTTTTTATTTGACTCTTCTTCTGCTTCTTCTATAAATTCGGTCTTACCACCAAGTAATTCTGCGACCTTAGCAGCAGTCTCTGCATCATCCTTACTATAATATTTAACAACAGAACTATCATAATCATATTTATCTGCATTACCAATAGTTGAAATATTAAATCCATATTTTTCTAATAACCCCGCTGTATCTGAAGCTGCACCTGAGTCTCCAACACCATTAAGAACTGTTAAATTATATTCTTTGTTCTTAATATAAGATTTATTTCTGATCAAATTATCAACCATAATTTTGGCTTCCTGCATATCAGGTACCCAGTAACTAATTCCATTAATATATTCTGCTTTACCTGGTAGCATTTTTGATTCAATCTGACTTAATTTAATCTCTTTAGCTGTATTCAAAAATGGAGTTATATCCTGAAGCGGAATATTAGTATTAACTGCTTCATTAACTTCTTTAATTATTCCAGGAACTTTAGTAACTATTGCAGGAGAAAGAACTTTTGCTAAAACGGCATCGATAAACTTCTGCTGTCTTTCAATTCTTCCAATATCTCCAGTTATATCGCGATAACGAACATATTCTAAAGCTTCTTCTCCATTTAATGTCTGCTGTCCTGCCGGGATATCAATGTAGAGCCCTCCTGCTTTATCAACATAATTTAAATGTCTAGAAACATTAATCTCTACTCCTCCCAGGCGGTCAATTATTTTTTCAAACCCTCTAAAATCTGTTTCCAGATAATAATCTATATCAATATTCAACATCTCTTCTACAGTTTCCTGAGTTAATTTAATCCCCCCATAGACATGAGAAGAATTCAATTTAGTGAAATTTCTTTTATTAGAATTTATATAAGTGTCTCGGGGCAGAAAAACCAGTCCTGCCTCATTAGTCTTTACATCCAGGCTAATTAAAATTATTGTATCTGCTCTGGAAGCTCCATTAATATCAGAGTCATAACCTACAGCCAGAATGTTAACTTTATTTTCTTTAAAAGGTCCCCTGGATGAAATCTTACTTAATTCGTCATTCCACAAAAAAGGAATAGCAATACCGATAATAACTAAAAATATTATTAAAGCAATATATTTCCAATCAGTTAATTTTTCTACCATTTATTAATCACTTCTCTTTTAATAATTTATTTCGAAAATCATTCGAATATGGATGAATAAAATTATTTCTCTCAAGTTGATATTTCATTATATGAGTTGTTATTAAATATAATCCTAATTCAAAATCACTTTCAATTTCAATTCTAATTTCACCTAAACCCTCAAAATCTCTGTCTTCAGAAATAAAATCAGCAGCATAAATCACCTGAGCAATTTTTCCCATCTCCGGATGTCCCAGAGTATGAAATCTGATTGCCTCTAAAATTTCAGGGTCATTTACTCCAAAAATTTCTTCAGCCAGCACAGCACCTGCAGGTGCATGCAGAACCGGCAAAATCTCCGCCTCCAACTGATCAGGTTTCCATTTTGATTTATTTAGTATTTTTTTTAGTTCAACACTACTTTTGCTTTTAGCAATATCATGCAGTAAAGCAGCAGTCTCAACTTTATTTAAATCCAAGTTCAACTGATCAGCCAATTTTAAGGCAGACTCAAGCACCAGTTTTGTATGCTGATATCTTTCATCACCAAGTAAAGCTTTTAATTTTTCTAAGTCAAGATTTGAAGCTGAATTTTCCTTGTTTAATGTCATTCAATCACCTGTAGAGGTTATTTTTTTCTATGTACTTTTCAATCTTATCCAGAGTTAAATAACGAATAGAATTTCCTTTTTTATATTCCCTTCTAATAAAGGAAGAAGAAACTTCTATATTCAAACCCTGATATGTTAAAATATTCTTTAGATATGGCCGATATCTCTGCTGACTTAAAATTTCTTTAAGATCATAACCGGGTCGATTAAAAACAATAAATTTACCTTCTGACAATAAATAATCAGGTTCTTTCCACTTAAAAATCTCTGCCAGAGAATCAGCACCAATAACAAAAAAAACCTTTCCTGCCTCCAGCTTTGGTACAAACTGGGCAAGAGTTTTGGCAGTATATGAATAACCATCATTTTTTAATTCCCAGTCAGAAAGACTAAATTTTTCATTTTTATCTACAGCTAATTTTAACATTTCAAATCTAATATAATCTGGTGAAATTTCTTTATCTCTTTTATGTGGTGGTCTACCTGCGGGCATAAATATTATTTTATCCAGTTCAAAACGGTTAATAATCTGCTCTGCTAAAATAAAATGACCTATGTGCGGTGGATCAAAAGTCCCCCCAAAGATAGCCACTCTTTTTTTTGACATATTTTTCACCTCTAATTTCATACATCTTTAATTATAAATTATTTTAAGAGCGCTTGCAAGTTAATTAGCTTTCTAAAAGAGGAGTTTCAAGCTTTAAATAGAAATAATTAATTAGAACTAAACGACTGGAGGTTATAAATATGCTTTATAAATTAAAGAAGAAAAGTCCCACAGTTGCTGAAAATGTTTTTATTGCTCCTGGGAGCAGAGTTATTGGTAATGTAGAATTATCAGAACACAGCAGTATCTGGTATAATACTGTTGTTAGAGCTGACCTGGCAAAAATTAAAATAGGAAAATACTCTAATGTTCAGGAAAATTCCACACTTCATGTTGAGCAAAATCAGGGAGTTGAAATTGGTGATTATGTGACTATCGGCCACAATGCGGTAATTCATGCCTGTAAAATTGGAAACAAATCACTGATTGGAATGAATGCTACAATTTTAACTGGAGCTCAAATAGGTGAAGGTTCAATAGTAGGTGCAGGGGCAGTGGTTCCGGAAAATGCTGAGATTCCACCTGGAAGTCTGGTCTTAGGTGTACCTGCTAAAATAGTAAGAACTATCACTAAGGAAAAGATAATTGAATTAAAACAGCATGCTGTTCATTATGCTGAGCTGGCAGCTGAACAGAAAAATATTGAAGAAATAAAATAAAAAAATAGTGCCTCCAGCTTTAATGACTGGAGGCATTTTTTATTCTTCAAATATTTTTTTAGCAATTTCTACCGCTTCTTTTGCATCCCTAGCATAAAAATCAGCTTCTATCATTTCTGCATAATCTGCAGTTAAAACTGCTCCCCCCACCATAATTTTAGTCGCTGGCGCTGCTTCTCGCACAGCCTTAATTGTCTTCTCCATATTTTTTACAGTAGTTGTCATTAGGGCACTTAAACCCAGAAGTTTAATTTCGTTTTCCTTAACAGCTTTAACTACTTCTTTGATATTTACATTCCGTCCCAGATCAATAATCTGATAACCATAGTTTTCAAGTACTGTTTTGACAATATTTTTACCAATATCATGAACATCACCTTTAACCGTAGCCATTACAATTTTTCCTTTAGAAATATTTCTACCTCCGGTGCGGGCCATCTCTGCTTTTAAAACAGCAAAGGCTTCTTTTACTGTTTCAGCTGACTGAACCAGCTGAGGTAAAAACATTTCTCCCTTTTCATAGCGCTCTCCTACAGTATCTAAAGCCGGGATTAAATAGTCATTTACTATTTCCAGAGCTTCTTTTTCCTGCAGTATTTCTTCTGTTAAGCGGCCAGCTTCAGTTTTTAAGCCTTTTACTATTACTGTTTTTAAATCAGCCTTAGAGTTATTATCTCTGCTGTTTTCAGCGGCTGCTTTCGAATCATTATCACTCTCATTTTCAGCCATATATTCAATATATTGAGCTGCTCCCGGGTCAAGATTATTTAATACAGCAGCAGCCTTAACTGCCGCCATCATTTCCTGATCATTGGGATCAATAATCGGCAGGTTTAAACCCTGATAGAGGGCCATACTCAAAAAAGTTCTGTTTAAAATCGGTCTTGCCGGCAGACCAAAGGAAACATTGGAAACCCCGAGAGTAGTTTTTACTCCAAGTTTTTCTCTAACCATCTTTAAAGCTTTAAGAGTTTCTTTAACTCCTTCCTGCTGGGCAGAAGCAGTTAATGTAAGACAGTCAATAATAATCTTATCCCTGCTGATTCCATATTCAGCTGCTTTTTTAACAATTCTTTCTGCAACTGCAAAACGTCCGGCAGCTGTGTCAGGAATCCCGTTATCATCCATGGTCAGTCCAATCACTGCTGCTCCATATTTTTTAACAGCTGGCAGGGTATTCTCAAGAACTTCTTTTTCTCCATTAACTGAATTGACTATTGCTGTTCCATTATAGTATCTTAAGGCCTCTTCTATCACCTCAGGGTCACTGGAATCAATCTGAAGGGGAATGTCTAAAATACCCTGTAGTTCCTTAATTACTTTAACCATCATTGCTTTTTCATCAATATCAGGCAGCCCGAGATTTACATCCAGGATATCTGCCCCAGCATCTACCTCTTCAACTGCAACCTTCAGAATATGATCCAAATCTTCGTTTCTTAGGGCCTGTTTAAAGGCCGCTTTACCGGTGGGATTAATCCTTTCTCCAACAACATTGACCCCATCCAGCTTAAGGTATTGAGAAGGCGAGCAGACAAGACTTTCTCTAGTGATTTTTCTTTTTTTAACCTTTTTATTTTTTAAATTCTCAGCAATTAGGGTAATAAAATCTTCATTGGTACCACAGCAGCCGCCTACAACAGCCAGACCTTTTTCGTATAATCTGGCCAGAGGTTTAAAATATTCCTCAGGAGAAATTTTAAAAACGGTTTCTCCTTCTTCAACTACCGGCAAGCCGGCATTTGCTTGCAGGATAACAGGCGTCTCAGAATACTTTAAAACCTCTTCCACCAGCGGCTCCAGCTTTTCCGGCCCCAGAGAACAGTTGAGACCAAGCCCGTCTACCCCCAGACCTTCTAAAACTGAAATCATAGAGCGGATGCTGCCCCCGGTAAAGGTGCGGCCGTCTTCTTCAAAGGTTAGGGTGCAGAATACAGGCAGATTAGAATTTTCCTTAGCTGCCAGTACAGCCGCCCTTGCTTCATAAAGATCAGCAATTGTTTCTATATGTATTAAATCTGCTCCGTATTCAACTCCCACCAGCACCTGCTGCTGGTAAAGATTATAGGCTTCATCAAAAGTTAAGCTGCCCATCGGTTCTAAAAGTTCTCCTAGAGGACCCATATCAAGAGCAACTGCTGCCTCAAGCCCGGATTCCATTACCGCTGCTTTTGCATTCTCAACTCCTGCTGCAATTACTTCCTCAACTGAATAATCAATCTCCTCCATTTTTAGGGCATTGGCTCCAAAGGTATTGGTAGTTAAAATCTCAGCCCCGGCTTTAAGATAACTTTTATGAATATCTATTATTTCTTTGCTTTTTTCTATATTTAATTTTTCCGGAACATCTCCAGCTTTTAACCCCCGCTGCTGTAGTACTGTTCCCATGGCTCCATCAAAAATAATAACTTCTTTTCCCAGTTTATCCTTTAGCTCCACAGTAAATCCCCTTTCTTCTCAGCTCACAGTCTTCGTATAAAAGACAGTTTTTGCAGTGTCTTGCTTCAAATTCTAGATCTCTATTGTCCTGGTTTATATTTTCCCGCTTCTGATTAATTAAATTCTCTGCTGCAGCCTCTTTTTCCTCTAAAACTCCAATAATTGCAGTTACAGATTTTGTCGGCAGCAGCATATTATATTTGGAAGCAGTTAAACCAATCTTTTTTGGTGCCTTTAAAATTCGCAAAAATTCTTTTTGAATTTCTATTCCTAAATCACCATAACCCGGGCTGTAGCGGAAAGTGATAGCTTCATTTCCTGCCGCCAGTACTTTTTCTTTAATCTCTGCTTCCAGCTGATCACAGCCCTCTTCAATAGCCGTGGTGGCACAGGCATCAAAAATCATTGATTTAGTGACTGATATTTTTTCATAATAAGAAATTTTTTTATCGACCTGAGCACCAAGTGTAGCTGCCATTAGATAAATTTCGTCTGATTTTTGAAGGTGTTTTTTGATACTTCTCCCCTTTAAAGTTAAGGTTGTATTTTTAATTTTTACCCCTTCTGCAGTATGCTGAATAGGAAATTTTTGATAAAGATAGCGGAAATTGATCACCCTCTTTATTTCTGCAATTGATTCGTCAAGAAGACGGTTTATATTCTCATCTTCTATGTCTTTTGCAGTCTGTAAATATCTTAATACTTCATTCCTGTCAATTTCAAATTCCATTTTAATCAACCTTTTTGCCGTTTATGTGGGTAATCAAAGAACCAACAGCCTCTTTTATTCTGCGGGCTACATAGGGGTTATTCATTGTATAAAGATGGATTCCATCTACTTCACTGGAAATCAGATCAACAATCTGCTCAACTGCATAGGCAATCCCGGCATCTCTTAAAGCTTCTGGATTATCTTCATATTTATCTAAAATCTTCTTAAATTTTTGTGGAAAATAGGCATCTGATAACTCAATAATTCTGCCGACCTGTTTTTTATTAATAACCGGCATGATTCCAGCTTCAATCGGAACCTTAATTCCCTTTTTTTCTACCTTATTGCGGAACTTATAAAAAAGAGAATTATCAAAAAACATCTGAGAAATTAAATAATCAACTCCATAATCGACCTTCTGTTTTAAATACTCAATATCCTGGTCCAGACTCTCAGTTTCTAAATGCCCTTCCGGATAACAGGCAGCTGCAACTCCAAAATCATTGTGCTTTTTTATATGTTCAATTAACTGATAGGAATAATCATAGTCACCGAGTGGCTCACCATCTACAGGTTTATCCCCCCTAAGAGCCAGAATGTTTTCAATATCTTTCGCCTCCAGCCTGGCCAGTATTTTATTTAGAGTATCCTGATCAGAGTTGATACAGGTTAAGTGGGCCAGCGCTTCTACATCGTATTTTTCTTTGATAATTGATGAAAGTTCACAGGTTCTATTTTTACGAACTCCTCCCCCGGCACCATAAGTTACACTTATATAATCAGGATCAATATCTTTTAGTTCTTCTAAAGTTTGATAGATGTTTTCAATCGGCACATCCGGTCGCGGTGGAAATACCTCCAGAGAAAACACCACTTCTTTTTCGTCAAAAATATTTTTGATTTTCATTGCTAATCTTATCCTCCTTAGCTGCTCTGCTGCTTTTAAAATTATTTACTTATTGTCTCTGCTCTAATTACTCTCTGCTCTAATATTAAAATTTGCTGGAACTTGATGTTTAAAAAATAACACAAAAAGAAAAAATCCACTTCCTAAGTAGAAGTGGGTTTCACAACTACTTATCTTTCAGGTTGAACCTGCTGGATTTAGCACCGGGCAGTATAACTGCTGGTTGCCGGGTTTCGCAGGGCCAGATCCCTCCACCACTCTTGATAAGACAATATTCTATTTTTAATTACTTTACCATAATAAAAGATTTGTGTCAAGAAATTGGACAGCTTAAGCATCACAATTTTTATCCTCACAATCCTCATTCTCATATTCAATTTCTACTGTTACATGATCAATTTTTTCAGCAGCCATCAAATTTTTAACCTGAGATTTAAGCTTTATTATATCTTCTTTTGAAAATTGATCCGGGATAATAAGATGTGTGCTGAGAAAGTTCTTTTCTCCCTCCAGTGTCCAGACATGAGTATGATGCACAGCAAGCGCCTCAGTTTGCTCAACAAGCTTCTGCTGTAATTTTTTTATATCAATTCCACCTGGAACCCCCTGCAGAAAAATCTTTAAAACTCTTTTCAGTTTGGAAATAACATTATATAAAATGTAGATATTGATTAATAAAGATAAAAGCGGGTCTAAGATCGGTATGCTTTTAAAGATCAAAATTATACTAACAATTAAAACTGCTGTCCAACCCAGCAGGTCTTCCATTAGATGCCAGCTTACCACTTCTTTATTTAAAGAACTACCGCCTCTTAATTTCAAAACTGAAATCCCATTAACGGTTATCCCAATGATTGCTAGAAATAACATACCTTCTGGATGAACTGCCTGAGGATTAAAAAGTCTTGGTATTACCTCTGAGAGAATAAAAAATGAACCCAGAATTAAAACCAGACTGTTAATTAATGCTCCCAGAAGTGAAAAGCGGGCATATCCATAACTAAAATCTTTATCTGCTCCCTTTTGAGAAAAGTTCTCCAGATACCAGGAAACTGCCAGAGAAATGGAATCACCGAGATCATGTAGGGCATCAGATAAGATTGCCATACTGTTAGTTAAAAGACCACCTATGATTTCAATGATTGAAAAGCTTAAATTTAAGAAAAAGGCAAACTTAATATTTCCCACTGCTGAATGATCATGTTGATGGTGATGGTCACTCATTATTATCACAAATATAAGTCATATTTTATTCCCCTTTATTTTTTATATATAAAATTATAGCATCTAAAGGAATTTAATACTGTTAAATAATTTCTTTTTCCAATAAAAATTTGCAGCTTATTGACATCAAGCAGTCTGTCTGTTAAAATAATTTAGGTAATGCCCCCGTAGCTCAGTGGATAGAGCAAAGGCCTCCGAAGCCTTGAGCGTAGGTTCGACTCCTACCGGGGGCACCATTTGTTATTCCTGCTATAACAGCGATTATAGCAGTTTTTTGTTTCTTAAAGGATATCCCCAATAATGTGATTTTGCAAGTTAATCCAGTTAAATTTTTCAGATTAAACCAGCCTAAATTAGCTAAAATTTCAGCATAATTTTCAAATTAAATTAGTAAAAATAAAAATATTTTGCAGATTAAATTAGCAAGGGACTAAAAAATAAGCCCCTTTAATTTGAATAATATTTTTCAGTTTAAAATGTATCTTTTTCGCAGGCTTTGAAGACAATTTCCTGGTTTATCTGCTCTGCTTTAAGTTGAAATCCTAAAAGTAGAGAATTTACTGCGATATTGTTGATCAACCTGGGTAAGCCCCTTGATCTCAAGGCGATTGCCTCCAGAGCCTGAGGTATGAATATCGGATGATTTGCCCCAGCAAGTTTTAACTGGTGCTCAACATATTCTTTGACTTCCTCTTTGTTTAAAGGACTCAGCAGGTACTTCATGATCACTCGCTGATTTAAGGACTGATTATGATTTAAATTCAGCTTGGTCATAAAGTGAGATAATCCTGCTAAAATCAGAATAAATGGGTTCTGAGAATCCATAGCAAAATTAAATAAAATACCAAGATCACTTAAGAATTTGTTGGGAGCAAGCTGCATTTCATCCAGGATAATGATCGGAGTAATCTTTTTCTCGTTGTAAAATTTTAAAATAGCAGCCTGGACCTGATTAAAAAGATCTACCTTTCTGAATTTGGGTTCTTCTCCCAGGCCAATGGCTATGCCTCTGTAAAAATCCATTACTGAGCCTGTAGATAAGGGAAAATAGATGACCTTAAATAATGATGGGTTAACACTGTCAGCCATAGCTCTTAGGGCAGAAGTTTTGCCGCTCCCGGGTTCACCAATAATGACAGCAATACCTCTTGTTTTTTTAAGATAATTCAGTCTGGCAGAAAGTTCTTTTAAATTTTCAGACTGGTAGAGATCTTTAGTTTCAATCTCTTTTTTAAATGGATTATCTGATAAAGAATAAAAAGATTTATACATTTTTGCTGCCTCCTTCAGTCATT
>Ga0208664_100016_pt1 | contig 104691 bp, 103 predicted proteins | sample Wag42014_10_20_FD_187332 | JGI IMG/M metagenome (GOLD analysis project Ga0208664, IMG submission 187332) | Deep subsurface shale carbon reservoir microbial communities from Ohio, USA - Utica-2 Time Series 2014_10_20 (SPAdes) (version 2) ... | reverse complement strand
ACAGACTAATCCAGATGAGAACGGAAAAAGTAATTCTCTGACAGAGAGTATCACAAAATGACAGTATGTCATTTAAAAAAATTTAGCTGTACTGGGGAATTTTCAGCCGGTGATTTCGGGGAATTCTATTTCGGTGTTGACAATATACCCAATATAAATTGCTACAGGAAGAATATTATACTTAAAATTACTTAAGGAGGTATGATGATAAACCATCTCGAGCTTATAGGTTTATATCTAATTTTGATAGGTTCAACGCTTCTTTTCTTTTATGGTCTCCCTGTGAAGAAAAAAGAAAATGTTCTTGTTTTTGGGTTAATTGCATATGAACTCTCCCCTGACTTAAATAAAGATACGCATAAATGGCAAAAGTCTGCTAATAAATTCCTAAAAAGAGCAAAATTTCTAAATAGATCTGGTTTTGCATTAGTATTTATAGGCACTTTATTGCAGATAATTAGTATACATTTGTTTACTCAATGATTAAAAATTCCCCCTTGACATTCTGAAACGGTGCCATATGTTAGTAAAAATTTCTACATTTCTGATTAAATCATTCCATTGGAGTATGCCCAATATCTGAATTCATCAGCTATGTCTGATGAACAGCAAAGCTGTAAACCAATCAAACATAATATAAAAAAAATATATACTGTGACTTATTTTGCCTCTCACCTTGATTTATCAAAGGTGAGTGGCAAAATATTTAATTCCCAAGTCCTGAATTCTCAGGGGTTCCACCATCAACAATAATCACAGAAAATACAGAAAATCGAAAAATTCACTGTTGCGTCATTGTGTCTGGCCTGGCTCGTTTTCCAGCGTTCAGATATAATGCCTTGGTTGCTGCGCCGCTCGCAATAGTGTCTCAAATCCTTTCAATCTCACAAAATAAGTGAGTTTATATAGATAATTTGGTATCCAGGGCCAGAAACCTGGAGCGTTTCGCTAAAGCACATCCTTCTTGCAGCAATTATCTATTTATACTCACAAACAATATACATTGTTGGGCTGATCAGCCCAGCTACTTTAATATATTAAAAGTTGTTTCATTTTGTTTCCACATGGAAACGATTTTTATTTAAAAGAGGGGGTGCAATATGCCAAGTATAAGAAGAAATTTCACAGGGGAAAAGGATCTCAGCCGTAAGGTAGGAAGTCTCAGACTGGCTAGAGAAGTTGTCAAGTCAAGTAACGAAGAAACAGTCAATAAAACAGCACAAGCATTGAGGATATTGGCTGAGTTTGCGAAAAATGAATATAATTTAAAAAATATTGCCAGACTTGAAAAAAATTATATGGAGGACTTTGCCAATTATATGCTTGAAAAAGTTGACAGCGGTGAAATTTCCACAGGCCATACGGCTAATATTATATCTGCACTTAATTCCGTTTTTAATTATTTTTATAGAGACGACTTAAAGCTGTCCGCTCGGGAATGGGGATTGAGCCGAGGCAAGCAATTCAGTAATGTTGATAAGAGTATCTCAGAAGATTTGCATAATAAATTTGTAAATTTTCTTGAAGATAAATTCATGAATAGTGGTGACAGCCGATATAAGGCTCTGAGCTTGCAGGTGGAGATGCAAAGGCATACAGGTTTAAGATTCAAGGAATCTGCTCTATTCTCAGGGACTGAGCTACGCAGAGACGGAATGTTAAATATAAGCAAAGGTACCAAAGGCGGGCAACCGAGAACCCTTAACACTGCAGAAAAACAAAAAGAATTGATTTGCAGTATCAAAGAATTCCGAAAGGGGGCCAATTTCTCAAAGTCATTAATTCCTGATAACATGAACTTTAAAGAATGGCGGCATTTCGCATATTATGTAAAGAAAGTATTCGACAGTATCAACGGTACTGACTATAAGTTCCATGGCGAACGACATCATTATGCTCAATGTCAAAGTTACAATAAATTCCCCAGTTAAGGGCCCTTAAAATTCCCCACCCAAATATGTTAACAACCTCTGGTACAAATAAGCCGGAGGTGAAATAAACATGAAGGGGGTATCGATGTATTACACAGTAAAAACAATGCTTGAACAGGGCAAAAGTATTTCGGGGATATCCAAGGATGTTGGTATTGATCGCAAGACAGTGCGAAATATTCGTGATCGTATCAGAGAGGGAGAAATAAAAACCCCTGTAATGCAAAAAAGGAGCAAACTAGATAATTATAAGGAAGAAATTATCGGATACCTTGAGAAGGAATTTTCAGCAGTACTAATCCATCAGAAACTAAAAGAAAAAGGTGTAGATATTACATATAGCGGAGTGAAGAAATATGTGAGGAAACTAAAGGGCCCTAAAGATCCCCATGTCCCTATAATTTCCCCACCTGGCAAAGAGGCCCAAGTAGACTTCGGCTACGCAGGATATTTTAACAATGGTGTTAAAAAGGTCAATACGTGGATATTTTGTATGAGGTTAAGTTTTAGCAGGTATGATTATTATGAGTTGGTAACTGATCAGAGTATCCCGACATTTATCAGGTGCCATATAAATGCCTTTGAATACTTTGGTGCGGTACCAGAGATAGTGAAGATAGATAATCTGAAAGCAGGTGTTCTTGAAGCCAATTTTTATGAGCCTGAAATCCAACACGAATATGCTTCTATGCTTTCTTATTACGGGAGTAGCCCAATTACATGCAAGGTAAGGAGACCGGAGGAGAAAGGTAAAGTAGAGTCAGCAATAAAATACGTAAAGAATAATTTTATAAAAGGCCTTGAGACCAAAGATCTCAAGGCCGCCAGAAAAGAGCTTAAAAAATGGATAATATACACTTGTAACATAAGAATCCATGGTACCACAAGAAAAATACCTGCCGAAGAGTTTAAGAATAAAGAAAAACCTTTGATGATAAGCCTTCCAGCTGAGCGCTATGAGAGATATATAATAGAGAAGAGACGAGTAAACAGATATGGTCATATTTCTTTCAGGTACAATTATTACTCGGTTCCGGATAATTATGTAGGTGAAGAAGTAAGCTTTAAGGCCGGCAGGGACCTTTTGAGGATTTATGATAAAGAGCACAACGAAATAGCAGTACATGCTTTAGATAAGGGTATGGGCAACTTTATAACAAATGAAGACCATATACTTAAGACAAAGAAACGCAGGAATTCGGCTTATTATGAAGAAAAATGCAAGCAAATAGGTCCTGGAGCCGTTTCATTTTTTCACAATCTAATGCTTAATAAACCCAAAGAATATCACAGACTTATACAAGGCGTTCTTTCTTTACGCAAACTATACAGTGATTCACGTATAGACTCTGCTTGTCTGAGAGCAGACAAGTTTGGTTGTTATACATTTAAATCAGTGAAGAGAATTTGTGAAGAAGGTTTATTTGAAGTTCCTGCTGATCCAAACATATCTGTTACCGGTGGCGGATATGGAAATAATCTTAAAGATTATGATAACTTAAGCGGAGGTGTTAAATGGAGCAGTTAAAGAAGAGGGTTCAACACCTTAAACTTTCCGGTATTGTTAAGAGCTTAGATGTCAGAAATGAGTATGCTATAGAGAATCAATTAAGTTATATAGATTTCCTTAAGTTATTGATTGATGATGAGTATGCCAACAGGCGCTCAAATTCTTACAATAAGAGACTGAACAAGTCTAAACTGGATACAGCCAAGACTTTGGATGCTTACGATTTTAATTACCAGCCGGAGTTAAATAAAAAAGAGATACTGGATTTAGCTGGCTGCAGATTCATACAGGAGAACAAGAATATAATATTTATGGGGAACCCCGGTACTGGGAAAACTCACCTTGCGAATGCTTTGGGAATAGAGGCGTTGAAACAAGGGTACAAGGTTTACTTTGTTCACGCAAGCGATATTATTTCAAAGCTTATGTCTGCAAGAGGTGACGGTACTTATTATGCTGTGCTCAAAGATTTGCTTAATGTGGATCTGCTGATAATTGATGAAATCGGGTTTAAAAAGATACCTCAGAATTCTGTAGATGAATTCTTTGAGGTTATCAGGAGACGATATGAGCAGGGTTCGGTTATTATCACTACTAACCGTCCCTTTGAGGAATGGGCTAATGTATTTGGGGACGCTGTCCTTGCCTCTGCTATTGTGGACAGGATTGTGCATCATTCACATATAGTAAAGATATCTGGGAAAAGTTACAGGATGAAAGAGTTAACTACAAGTAAAAGTTAACTTAAAAAGAGTGGGGAATTTTTAGGGCCATACCCTGGGGATTTTTCATTGACTTTAACATGCTCAATCCAGATATAGGGAACTCACAGGGCATGAGCCCCCTATAAAAGGTATGAGTAGTGAGAAAGTTCCCGTTAAAAAGGAAAATTCCTCTGGGGCTGATTACAAGGCCAGGATACAAATATCAGAGGAATTAGGTCACCATAGATTAGGCATCACATCACATTATTTAGGGAGGAGATAATGAATAAAAATACTTTATATAAAGAATTCATCAGAAGATACAGGATCACGGGTGCAAGCTCGAGTGTAAAGCAGACATACAGGCTTATTAATCATTTTCTTGAGTTTGTCACTAAGAAATATCCCTACATTAAACATATCGATATGATAAACCAGGACCAAAAGGACGCTTTTTATCGATATTTGAGAAAAATGTGCAGTCAGGGAAAAATATCAAAGTCGTATTTAAAAGACTATCTATATGCAGTAAACAGGCTTTTTAAAGAAATCAATAAGGATGAACTTTGTTACAACGTAACGAGAGTATTAAAATCGATAGAAGGTAAAAAAGAATTAATTGTAACATACGAGGAATATGAGAACGTCAAGGCTTGGAGAAGAAAATACGGGAAGATATTGCCCCCTAAATAAAATAATTGCAAATTTTCTATTGATTCATTAAACACAAGTCATACCTTGTGTTTAAGCAACACCTTCTACTATTCAGATCAAATCAAACAATCGGGTTGTGTCCAAATATCATGAATTTTGGTATATTGGACTAAAATAATCACGAATTAATTTCGTGCAAAATCTTTTACAAACCTATCAAAACAGCTTTAGGAATATTTACAGGAGGGAGTATTATAATATTCAAGATTATAATACTGAGATGGTGCAGGGCTATACAATAATAAAAAATATAATAACGCGGTGCGTATAGCTTTCCTGCTCGAATAGGTTTTTTGGGCTGATTAGCCCAAAAGTGTTTATTCAAGAGGGGGAGAGCTATGAAAAGTCCTTGCGCAAATCTTGAAAGATCTAGTAGTATTAAGTTAACAGAGAAAGAAATACTGCTGCTTGAAAATTTAATAAGTGTAGGTGATGAGGAAGTAATTGCTACTGACACCAGAATCATGGTGAAGTTATGTAATGCGTTGATTACAACAAAAAAAATTGCTGGCCTTTACAGGTGTTATGAACAAATAAGGAACAAAAAAAGTAAAGGAAAGTTTAAGCAAGTTAAGCATTATATTAACTTCAGTGGCAAAGTACTGTTTAATAAGCAAGCAGTGTTAAAAGATTTTGGCCTCTGGGCTAACGCTCGGAGGTACTAATGGGAGTGTACAGACGAAATAATAAATTGTGGATTAGTTTCACATATAGAGGACGCCAGTGCAGAGAGCCGTTGGGATTGAATGCAGACAAAGCGGGACTGCAAGAAGCTAATTTATTGCACACACGGATAAAGAAACAGATTAAAGATGATACATTTGCATACAAACTTTGGTTTCCTAAATCAGAAAACCTAACAAGGTTTGGTCTAAAAAAAGAATCCCAAGACAGTATTGAAGTTCAATCCCCAGTTTGCTTATTTGATATGTTAGACAGGTGGCATGCCCAATGCAGAAAAAGATTAAAAATTTCTTCGGTTAATCAGTACGAGAAGGATGTTAAGAAGCTGAAAGAGATGTTGCCCAATAAAGACATGCGAGCGATTAAAACTTATGAACTGAGAGAACTTGTAGATTCTTTGATCTCAGACGGATACGCCCCTAAGACTATAAATAACATACTGTTGCCTTTGAGAGGTGCATTTGCATATGCATATGAGCGTGAACTGATTGATGTAAACAATATGGACAGGATAAAAAGCCCACCTATAGGCAGACCTGATATAGATGTGTTTACAAAAGAAGAATCTAACAGAATACTCTTGCATATCGAAGAAAATTATCCTGAAATTTACCCCTTTTTTGATATTATTTTTTCTTGTGGAATGAGGGTTGGAGAAGTGTTGGCGATGTCCTGGGATGACTTAAACTTGGAAGAAGGCTGGTATTATGTGAGGCATGCGATGTCTGACGGCAAACTCGATGTTCCGAAAACTCCAGAATCAAAACGATATGTGCTGCTGACCGATGAACTTGTTAAAACACTTAGGGAGTATAAGGAAAAGTATGCAAGAAATGATTACTTTGTTTTTACAAACCAGTATGGAAAACCTTACACTTCAAGTTTTCATATCGGCAGAAGGGTTTGGCGTCCGACACTGGAAAAATTAGGAATTAGGCATCGAATCATTTATCAAGGTAGGCACACTTTCGCTACATTGTCATTAATAAAGACGAGAAACATAAATTTTGTTGCCAGACAGTTAGGACACTGTTCACACCAGATGATTTATAAAACCTATGGCAGGATTCTCTCATTAATCAATGGTGAAAAGAATGAGATGGATGATGTACTTTTTGCATAGGATTTATCACAATTTTATCACAGTGTCTTTTCATTAAAGATTAAGCTGCTGGTTGAAAAGATAAATTTGGCGGGAGTGTGTAGGAATCGAACCTACCTCCCGCCCAGCAGGCGGGACAATCGGCTTTGAAGGCCGTGGGGCGCACCAGCTACCCAACCACTCCCTTTTTATGATTGGAATATATTTATGCTGATATTTTCATCAAGCAAAACTGTAAGTATCTTCAAAATTTATAAGAGCAGGTTCCTGCCTCCAAAAAAGACAACCCACGCCACTACTACAATCCAATGTATTGCCACCGGTATCCATAGTGATCGGGAGATTATATAAGTGATGCTGCATACAATACCTAAAACAAATGTTATCAGAAGGAATGAAGAATCATAGAAATATTCTGCTGCTCCTTTATTTCCCGCCCATGCGTTTAAAGGATGCCACAGGGTAAAAGCGGATGAACTTATTATAGTGTATATGGCTGATAATACGTTATTGTCCTGAGTTTTTTTTAATGGGATAATTATGCCTCTGAAAAAGGATTCTTCCAGAAAGGAAGGAAAAATGAACAGAATAATAAATAAAGTAGGTCTAACAAGTTTTTTGTTGAAATTGAGTTCAAGTATTTTACTGTGCAACCCCACAGTAATAGCAAATAACCCGAAAAGAAAAAAAATTGCAGTACAAGCAGCGGTTTTATTCGGTTTGTAATTAAGTAATCCTGCTAAATAGTTATCGTGTAAGTAAGATGATATTTTGCCAATTTTTATCACGTTATTAGACCAGTCTTCTGTATTGCATTTTTAGATACTGTTTAGGGTTATTTGCGGTGAATTGCGGATAATGTTTATTATGTCATTAAAATTTTCAGCGATGAAATGCGGACTGGCATCTTCATGAAAAGAGCCGTACCCCCATTTTGCATAAACTGATGTGATACCAGCATTTTTCCCTGCAGTGATATCAGTATAATTATCTCCCACAATATAAGTTTTTTGGGGGATTATTCTGTCGATGTTGTAAAGACTGGTGATCAAGTGGATGATTTCGGCGTCCGGTTTGGGAGTCTTGACTTTACATGCACCGATTATAAAGTCAAAATAGTGCTTAATTCTCGCTGCCTCTAATATTATTTCTGCAAATTCTGTTGGAGCATTTGTGGCTACAGACATTTTTGCCCCTAAGCTTTTGAGTTTGTAAAGTGTATTGCAGACTCCCGGAAAAGGCGCAACATTTTTGACACACTGTTTTCTATAGTGCCGTTCAAATGCATTTTTATCTTTTTCTAAGTAACTGTCAGTGTTGTAAAATTGTTTTGATAAATTTTTTCTTCTTTGATTTATGATTTCAAGCACTTCCTCTTGTGACAAAGGCGGTAAATTTCTTAACTGCCTTACAAAATTAATGGATATTGTTATATCTTTTCTGGTGTCAACAAGGGTGCCGTCCATGTCAAAAATAATTAAAGTATTTTCCATTTTTTAACCTGCAAACAGTGTTTTTATTATAAAAACAGAATATAGGACAATGTCCTTTAAAGTCAAAGATTTATTTTAATACAACCGGTGAGTGTGCAGATATTTGTGTGTTTGCCGGCCGGATTCCAAAAAAACTGTTTCTTTTGATTATTTTGGATAACTAAATATTCCTAAAATCAACAATGGTCACAGTTGAATAATTATTTGTATTATTATATATTAAGTACTTATACAAGTTGAGACCTTTGAATCTTTGCCTTACATCACCATGTAGCAGCAACTATGGTTGCTCAATTGGATGTTTAATAACATATTTACCAGTCTAAAAGACTGGTGCTCTCCGTAGGCATTATCTATACCGTGACGGAGTGGAGAGATTTTTACTTAATACTATATGCTAAATAAATATGCGATTATGCTTAGTTGACTCAAGTCAGTTTGAAGGGGGTGTTCTGTGCTCGAGCAGGTTTTTGAATTAAAGAAGGAATTAATTCGTTTGAGCGATCGTGAGGAATATTTGTACGATGATGAGTACGAACGTTTAGAAAAATTACGAGAAGAGTACAATGCACTGTTGCCCCGGCTTACGGCAGATGACATGAAAAAACTGGATGAGATGTTTGCCGAATGGTACAAACAATATATTTATCTTGAAACTATAGGGAGTATTAGACTTCCTGAAGGTTAGTACAGCTAATATACAACCTCTTTCAGATAAAGTCCGTGTGCCGGAGCGGTGGGACCTGCTTGTTCTCTGTTTTTTGCGTTAATTATGGTCTCAACTGCATTTGCCGGGTATTTTTTTTGATAGAGGTAAAGGGAAGTGCCTATAATGTTTCGTACCATATTATGTAAAAATCCGTTGGCGTTAATGGTTATTTTAATAAAATCGTTTTCTTTTTTTATTTGTACAAAATTTACTTTTCTAACGGGGTTATCCGGCAGGCTTTGGCGTTTGCAAAAGGATGTAAAGTCATGGGTTCCTGAAAATTTCTGCAGGTAGCAAACCAGTGTTTCTGTCTTTACCGGATATTTTATATGCCAGCAGTAGTTTCTGTACAGTGCGGAAGGAAGTTCTCTATTTAGTAAAATATATTCATAGGTTTTACTTACGGCTGAACACATGGCGTTAAAATTAGAGTCAACCAAACTGACCGACTTAATAACCACATCATCTGGCAGAAGGCTATTTAATCCTCTTAAAATAGCATTTTCTGGAATGTGTTTATCTGTTTTATAATTAAAAACCTGACCGTATGCATGTACATGTGTATCCGTACGTCCGGAACCGATGATTTTTATATGCTGCTTATACATTTTTGATAGAGATTTTTCTATTTCCATCTGAACAGTTCTGTGGTTGGGCTGAATCTGCCAGCCGTAAAAAAACGTTCCATCATATTCCACAATACATTTAATATTATACACAGTAAATCCCCGCTAATATTAGAATATACAGAAGAGTTATTAGTATTTCGCTGAATTTTGTTTTACTGAGCTTGCATATTGTTTCCCAGTTTCCCCTGAATTGCAGTGTAATAGCAATTTGCTCTGAAAAATACATTACACGGAGAAACAGAGGTATAATAAATGCTTCTATGTCCAATAAACGTTTAATGCCCCTTTTTGTGGTATCGTTTCTTAGTATTTGGGCGGTTTTTATCTTATCCGCTTCCTCAAAAAGCAGTGGAATAAACCGTAATGCAATAATGCCGGATGCTGCAATGTTTTGTGTGTCCACTTTTAGAATTTTGAGAGGTTTTAAAATAAGGTTAAGGATTTTGATAATGTCCAGTGGCCTGGTGGTTGCAGTAAAGAGTGCGGAGAAAGCTATCATCAAAAAAAACTGCCCTGTGGTGGAAACAGCGGTAAAATAACTTGGTTCATTAAAGTCAAATCCCTTGTCATTAAAAAACAGTTGCACAAAAAAAGTAAACAAAAGAAGGAATCTGAAAGGTTTTAATATAGAATAAATCTGCCTTGTTTTTATGCGGGATATAACCATTAATATACAAAATAGTGTGAAAATAAGAATAAGATTTAAGAGGGATACAGTTAGCCCGGTGACTATTATTGAGACGATAATGATAACAAATTTTGGCAATGGGTGAAAATTGTGTACAGCAGAGTCTGTATATTTATATTTTCCGAAATAAAATTTTTCCAACAGGCATACCTTTAAAAGTAATGATTCAGGAAAAGTTAGATTAATTGCTCCTGCAATAAGAGCCCCACCGGCCCTGTGATCATTGTATCACCGGCAGGTGATGCGTAAATCACATTATCTGAAAAATTGTCAAAGAGTCTATGTCTTTGGGGACCTGTAACGTAAATGGCAGCTTCAGAAAAATTCTTTTTCTGAAAACAGTGTGCTCCGTGTCCTCCGTCATTGTAAACGTCCTCAAAAGTTATTGTGGATGTAAGCATTTTTTTGATATATTTCTGCATTTTTTCCGGTGTAAGCATTGTTGTATGGTGTTCAAAAAAGGAGCTTGTTTTAAAATTGTCGTAAATTAGTGCCGCAAAGGTATGACCGTTACCCACATCCACTGTTATTACCGGTCTTTCGGAAACATTATACAAAGCTCCTAAAGCCGCCGCTATCCCTGTATCGGTAATATTAAATCTGGTGTATCCTGATTGTTCCAGGGTATTTTTTATGCTCTTTAGTCGGTTAAAGCCTTCCGGGATATTGTTGGTTTCATTAAAATAAGCATTTCTTAAATCGCCTTTTAAAAATTCTTTGAAAAAATTTATACGTGTTATCCTGTCCGACTGATTTTTTATGAACCCATGGTCCTGAACAGCAACAAGAATCTTTTCAAAATCCGAATATCCTGCCTTCTCTCTGAGCTTTTCAAAGAGATCCATGTCCAGATCATTTAAATAGAGGTGGGGGTTTTCAATGTTTTCTACTATGTCAAAACCCTGGGATTTCACCTTTTCTGTGTCGTCTTTGATACTTAGTGAGGCCTCTTTAGTAATATAAACATTGTAGCCCTTAGTCATATGATTCTTTAGCGCTTTTGTTACAGGTCCTCCGCCCATGGGTGCTCCCGCTATAAAAAGGTCTTGATGAGAATCTGCTATATATTTGGAAAATAAAATGGTGGGCGCAGGATATATCAGCTTGACTGAATTTTCCAGATGATCGCTTTTAGAATAAATTAAAGCATCCTGTGTTCCCGTGCCAATGTCTAAAGCTAAATAGGACATTTACGCTTTTTTCTCTTCGTCGCTTTCATCCTTATCGGTTTTCTTTTCTTCCTCATCCGGCGTTATATCGATTGCATCTTCAGCTTCCTTAGCGCTTTTCTTGAAATTTCGAATAGCCTTACCCATACCTTCTCCGATTTGCGGCAGTTTACCTGCACCAAAAATAACCATGACAATCACCAGAATAATCAAAAGTTCCTGTGTTCCTAAGCCAAACATATGTTTCCTCCATTTAAAGATCTTGCACAATACCTTGTTTCTATACGTTACTGTAGAAAATCAGGACTGTTGTGTTGTCTTATTTTTATATATTTTATTGTAGCATTAATATAACTAACTTCAAATAAAATCAACATTAAAGAAAGATAGCTGTTTATTTTTTCCGTGGATATCCGGTTACCCATTTGAAAGAGTAAAACAGAATCAGTACAATCAGCCATGCATAACCATATTTGTTAAAAAAAGTGCCGGAGCTGGGGATTCTTACTACACATGAAAACGATGTTTTTTCGTCTATCTCAGTTGCTGAGCTAATATTGCCTTTCATATCGATACAGCCGGATATTCCAGATTGTGCAGCTCTTATTATGGGAGTACCGTATTCGATACTCCTGATTTTATCTATTGCAAGGTGCTGGTATCTTCCCATTGATTTACCAAACCAACTGTCGTTTGTAAGCAAAACAATTATATTGCCACCGTTGTCCTTTACTTTTTTTACCAGGTTAGTGAAAGCCCCTTCGTAGCATAGCAGCGGTGAAATCTTGTAACCGTTGTACTCAAAAATGCTAACTGTATTACCACCGGAGAAATCCTCCGCATCTCCGAAAAAGTAGTAACTTATCGGCTTGAATAATGTTTTGAATGGAAAATATTCGCCGAAGGGAACAAGATGTATTTTGTCGTATATCTTTTGCCTGGCATTTTGCAGGTAGTAAACACTATTGTAGTATGCAAATGAAGATGTGCCGTTATCGTTTCTTATGCTCCCGAAAATCAGAGGCTTTTTGCGGGAAAAATTTTTCAATTTGTTGTAAAGTTCACTATCTGTTTCCGTAAATGTGGGAAATACCGATTCCGGCAGGATTACTATTTCCCCGGGCATTTTTAGTGCTTTTTCCGTCATATCCAGGACATTGGAAATGATTTCTTCCCGGTGTTCGACAGCCCATTTGATTTCCTGACTGTAGGATGGCTGGACTATTGTAAAAGAGACGGTTTTGGCTGATGCCTTTGTGAGGTTACTTAGAATAAAACCTGAAGAAAAGCTCAAAATTAGTATTATCACCGGATAAATCAGATATTTAAAAGATTTGTTTGTAATATATTTGAAAAGCAGTAAATTTGTCAGAATTATTATAAAACTCAGACCATTTTCTCCTATAAGTGAAGCGTTTAGCTTAAAATAGGGTAAATTGTGTACAAAACTGCCCAAATTCAGCCAGGGAAATCCAGTGAACAGCTTACCTCTGATAATTTCAAGTGTGACAAAAAGCAGGCTCAGCAATATAACACTGTAGTTGTTTCTAAAAAAATAAAAAAACAATATCCAGTATAAAGAGAGATAAACAGAGAAAATAAACAGAACCAGGTATCCCACAGGCAGGGGTGCGTTACCGAAATGACTTACTGTTACGGTTATCCAGTTCAGATTGTAAAAATAATATATTAATGTGAAAACCAGTACATAAATAATAAATTCTTTTTTATCAGATTTTTTTATACAGATAAAAAGAGGAATAAAGGCAACAAATACAAAGTAACCGGAGCTGTTGCCGGGCGAAGCTAAGGTGAGCAATATTGCAGAAAGTACAGCAAGTAATGCCAAAGTTATTTTTTGTATGCTCATATGCCAGATATTAAAGAGTTTTTTGGTAAAAGACAACCAGAATGTTGCCGCGCTGCCACTCAATAATCAATAATTTACTTTTTTGATTTTGTTTTGTCTTTTTTGTATCGATCCTCGATACTGCATGAATCAGCCCCTCAGCCGCCGCCTTTAAAAAAGGCTAATCCCACAATGACAAGAACAAAAATTATTAATCCTATATAATCACTCACGAATAGCCCCTAATTAGCAATATCACCTTTGTACCACTTATCATCTATCTGCAATCTGTATATAAGATTGATATTGTTTTGATTTAAATACTCAGGCTTATATATGAATATATCTATTTTCATATCCTTGTCTATATTAAAATTAATTTTCCCATTTTTTTCGTTGAGCGGAGTATTGTTATAAAGCAGCGCAATAAGAGGGTAAACATCAAAAGGCTTGGTATTCCAGCTATATGAGTTTTCACCGGTATTTTTTATTTCTATGTTTTTCAGAATTCCTTTGATACCTGATATGCTGAGCTTTATGTGTATATCCCTTTTGCCATCCCCTCCCAATTGTTCTCCGGGGCCGGCTATATCTTTGTCCCCTGAGAGGGATATTAGTTTTGCTGTTATATTTTGATTAGCGTTTTTACCGTTTTCAAAGCTATTAATAGTGATAACCGGTTGTTTCCCTTCATACAGAGGCCCTCCGGTAAACCCCAACGATCTATTGTGCCACTTTTCCTTTTTCCCTGAAATAATTATATAATGCTTTATTTCCTCTGCGGATACAGGAATATTTATGTGTGCAGGTTCATCGCTTATTTCCTGCAGTCCCAGATAAGTTTTACTTTTATAGTGTAATTGGTTTTCATTCAGTTCAGCTGTTCTCTTGTAAAGCTTAACGCTTACATCGGATGGTTTTTTGATGAGATGTATTACAGCTGACTTTGTAAAAAAATTATCCTGAAAAATACATCTGACAATCAGTGAGTGGTTGTTATCTATGAAAAAATTTTCCGGATAGCTGTTTGTAACAGTATTATTTTCTGAGATTTCAACTGTTTGCATTTTACATCTATCACTACCGGCAAGGCTGTACTCTTTTGTAACCGTATTTAGCAATTCCCCTTTAAAAGAGCCTTTGCCACCTGTACCCATCCAGTTGCCTGTTATTTCCTCATTCTTAAATATTCCTTTGAATTTTTGAGAACATTTGAAAAAAGAATTTTCCGGAGCGCAGTTTCTTGTGAATTCTGTATAATTTCCGTCAAACGTGATATCTTTTAGCTGGTTAAAGATTTCCTTTTCGGGGAGAAAAATTCTGCCTGTTTTTTTATCAACGTTTAATCTGAGATAAAAATTCTCTTCTCTGTTACTGTATTTTGCTGTTATTTTGTATATGCGTACATCCTCTGTGGCATCTTCACCACTTCTGTCAGTTAATGTGAAATTCTTTTTGAACTCTGCGAGTTTTTCACCTTTTCCTATTTTGAATGTTATGGAGTAATGACCGTTGCTGTCTGTCTTGGCGTATGCGTCGTGACCAAGTATATCCACTGTGGCGTTTTTCACCACATTGCCGTTTTCATCGGAAACAGTACCTGAAATCTTAATCGATGAAATATTGTCCGTTTCAACTGTCAGTTCATCGCTGGATTCTATATATCCAGGTTTAAATACTCTGAAACTGAAATTCTTGAAAAGGTACATGTCTATATTTTTCAAGACAAAATTATTAATTTTTCTTTGGAAAAAATCGGCGAAATCCATCAGAGCAAAGCCGTCAAAAGTGTGCAGATGAACTACAAAGTTTTGAATTCTGAAATAGAGATTATATTCGGATTCCAGTTTTTTTATGGAAATGGGCTTTACGAAAATCCTGCCTTCATCCCCGAATTTTACATCACGCTGGTATTTTCCCTTTTTCCCCTGCAACAAGTTATTATACAGCTTTTTTGCCCTTTGTACGTTTTTGGCAAAATGTAACTCAATATCAACAGAGTAATTTTTGTCCCTTTGTATATCCCATATTTTCTCGCTTTTCTCACTAAAATAGTTGTATGTACTGCTTAAGCTTGCATAGTCGTCGTGTAATTTGTCCACAATGCCTGTTGCTATCCATCTGGAGTCTCCTCCTTTCAGGTCAGCCATTTTTGGGAAAATTTCATACAATGAATCAAGGGGGTTTTCTTCTGTATAACCGGCTGTTAAAAATGATGATATTATCAGCAGGATAAAAACAAATTTTTTCATGAAATTTCATCCATATTTAGAAGAATAATTTCCTTACCTTTTACTTCGATGACACGCTCATCTGCAAGTTTTTTTAGTAAACGTGAAAAAGTTTCTGGTGTGCTTCCCAGTAAAAGGGCCAGTTCGCCTTTGTTAACAGGAAGTTTGACCTTATTTGACTGTTGTTTCTCCGCAATATTTTTCAAATATGACAAAAATCTTTTTCTGGTATCCGCCAGAGTGAGGTTTTCTATCATATTGACAAAATATTTAATTCTGCCGGCCAGTACACCTATTAATTTCATTGAAAATTCCGGGTTTTTTCTTATTTCCTCAAAAAGTTTTCCGGAATCTATTGCCAGCGCTTCGCAGTTTTCCAGAGCGGTGGCAGTAACAGGGTATTTATTTTTAAGATAGAGTAAAATTTCTGCGAATATTTCCCCGGATTTTACAAAGTGGATTACAGCTTCTTTTCCTTCATCGTTGGTTTTGGAGAGTTTTACCATCCCGGAGCATAAAAAATATATATTACTTCCTTCTTCATCCTCCAGAAAAAATATCTCTTTTTTTTCTTTTGAAATGACTGTACTTATGCGTAATAAAGTGTTATATACGTCCTTGTCAGGGGAGCCTGCAAATGTTTTTAGAAACAGATTTACCGCTTGTTGTTTATTCAATATTTAATCTCCAAAAAAATTCTATTTCTTGACATATATCAATTCTTTTATTTTCACAAGATATTATACATTAGATTATAATAACAAAAGGAGGTTCACATGAGTATGTTTTGCTTTCAATGCCAGGAGACGGCAAAAAATGAAGGTTGCACTGTAAAAGGAGTATGTGGAAAAGATAATGAGGTGGCTAAGCTCCAGGATGCTTTAATTTATCTGTTGAAAGGAACAGGATATTGGGCTGAAAAAGCCAGAAAGTATGGAGTAACTGATGAGGAAGTGGATTTGTTTATCCTTGAGGGGCTTTTTACAACGGTAACCAATGTTAACTTTGATGCACAGCGGTTTGTGGAATATTGCAACAGGGCTGCCGAACTGAAAGAAAGAATCAGAAAAAGCTTTTTGAATGCATACAAAGAAAAAACCGGAGGGGAATTTTCTGAAAATATTCCTGAGCAAGCCGAGTGGCAGCCGGACGGAACAAAGGAAGACTACTTAAAACAGGCTGAGCAGGACGGTGTTTTGTCTGAAGAAAATGAGGATATAAAATCTTTAAAAGAACTGTTGATTTACGGACTTAAAGGTGTTGCTGCATACGCCGATCATGCATATGTCCTGAATGAAAAGAGCGATGATATTTTTTCTTTTGCCGAACATGCACTTGCAGAGACAACGAGGGATGATATATCTGTCGACGAACTTATCTCTTTGGTTATGAAAGCGGGTGAGATGGCCGTTAAGGCAATGGAAATTCTTGATAAAGCTAACACCGGAAGGTACGGGAAACCGGAGATAACACAGGTGAATACAAGTCTGAAACAAGGCCCCGGAATACTTGTGTCCGGACACGACCTGTTGGATTTGGAAGTGCTGCTTAAACAAACGGAAGGCACAGGTATTAATGTGTATACACATGGCGAGATGCTTCCGGCGAATGCTTATCCGGAGCTGAAAAAATATTCTCATTTGGCGGGAAATTTCGGCACAGCGTGGTATAATCAAAAGTCTGAATTTGAACAGTTTAACGGACCGATACTATTTACCACAAACTGTATCGTACCTCCGAAAGATTCTTATATAGACAGGGTCTACACCACCGGATTGGTTGGGTGGCCAGGTGTTAAACATATTCCCAATGCTTCCTCCGGCAAAGAGAAAGATTTTTCTGCTCTTATTGAGCATGCTAAAAAACTGGGAAGCTTAGAGCCTCAGGAAAACAAAGAACTGACAATAGGTTTTGCCAAAGATCAGGTTATGGCTCTGGCAGATAAAGTTATTGATGCTGTGAAAAAAGGAGCAATAAAAAGGTTTGTAGTTATGGGCGGTTGTGACGGCAGACAGAAAAGCAGGGAATATTATACCGAAGTTGCCAAAGGATTGCCTGAAGATACGGTTATTCTCACTGCAGGTTGTGCAAAATACCGCTATAATATGCTTGATTTGGGTGATATCGGCGGTATACCCAGGGTTCTGGATGCAGGCCAGTGTAATGACTCCTACTCTCTTGCATATATAGCTCTTCAGCTGAAAGAAGCTTTTGGTCTTGATGATATAAATGATTTGCCAATTTCCTATGATATTGCCTGGTATGAGCAGAAAGCTGTTTGTGTTCTTCTGGCATTGCTGTATCTTGGTGTAAAGGGTATAAGACTGGGACCTACACTTCCGGCTTTCCTGTCACCTAATGTAGCTAAAGTATTGGTGGAAAACTTTGATATAAAGCCTATTCAGGATCCTGAAACAGATATCAGGGAAATGATGACAGGTAAATAAAGTAAAAAAACAGCCCGTTTGCAACGGGCTGTTTTTTTAACCTCCACCTACAAAGTGAACGATTTCCACCTTATCACTGTCATTTAACTTTGTTGAACCGAAATTTTCTTTGGCAACAATCTGTTTGTTCAATTCCACTACTACGGTTTCTGTATTTATGCCGAACTTTCCAATAAGTTCTCTGATGGTTAAAGATTCCTCCAGAATGTGATTTTCTCCGTTAACAACTATTTTCATATTTCCCCCAGTAAATATCTTACAGCTAAATGTGCCTGCATGTTTGCAGCCACAGCAACTCTTGTTGCCATAAGCCCGCAACCGGGCCGGGCTTCGTTAACCATATCCCCCACGATGTAAGTATTTTTTCCTATCTTGTGAATTTTCAAGCTTTCTGTATCAAACACACCTGCTACACCGGATGCGCCGATTATGCATTTCCCCGGGAAATGTTTCAAACACTCGTTTATTAACATAGCTTTATTTTTAGCTTTGTCAAAAGCTTCTATGATGACATCGTATCCTTTTAGCGTTTTTTTTGCATTTTCGGCTGTGATGTAAATGTTTTCAGTAAGATATGTATTATATGGGTTAATATTTAACAGGGTATCTTTTAATGCCTCAGTTTTACTCTTTCCTATTTGATGTATAAAATACTGTTGTCTGTTAAGGTTTGAGGGCTCCACTATGTCAAAATCGATAAGTTTTATTGTGCCTATCCCCATTCGGGCAAGGCTTACGGCAACATTTGATCCCAATCCGCCAAGGCCGGCTATTGCTACAAATCCTTTCTGGAGTTTGTCGTGTACTCCAGGTGTATGCCTTGCCATCATCAGATATTTTATTTCCGATTTATCCGGAATTTCACCTTTTCTTATCAGGGATATTTTGTCACCTTCCTGCAGTTTTATATCTGTATCCGTTTGATAACCATTAATTATTACAACATCGGCATCAGGTTTGATTTGATTCCTGAGTTCAAAAAGGGTGGTGAAATTATCTATAACCATTTTTTTCTCGTTAACGGTTATTTCCATCGAAATCCCCCTCGTTCTGTAAGAACATTTTACAATGTTATTATCATATATTTTAAGACCTTTGAATTATAGCCCTGCTGATTATGAAATTATGCATACGCCTCAGATTCTCATTCAGTTTATTATTTTAACACTTTTACCGGTTATATAAACATCTTTTTCGTAGTCAGACAGCTTCAGTACATTATCGGCACTGAATCTGTTTTTGTATATCAGATAGAAATGATTTGGGGAGTAGGAATTCTTTTTTATCGTGTTTGAGCGTGTTTTAAAGACGTAAAAACAATTACTTCTTTCTTCGTTGATGCATATGTTGCTGTAATTTTTACTTATTTTTTTAATTTTGATAAACTTGTTTTCACCGTCATAAATATTTATATACCCTTTATCAAATTCCTGAAGTGAGAGTTTTGCAGCAAATGGAATAAATTTGTATTTAAAATCGGAATACCAGCCTTTGAAGAAAATTTCACTTTTATCGCCTGAGATATTGATAAAACTTTTGGAGCGAACCATTTTCGGGATATACAGTCCCTCAGCATTACTTCCGTTTAGTAGAGGTACAATCAAGACCAACAGAAGTAGAAATTTTTTTCTGAGGGCAATAACGATTAACATGAAGATAAGGGTTAAAATGAAAAGAGATAAGCTAATCTTATTCAGAACAAAGCTCGGGAGAGTCCACTGATAAAGGCAGTCAAGTATTTTCAGGCTGATATTTTCAAATACGCTTATAGGTGTTATCAATGCTGCCGGAAAAATAAGGTACAATATCCCCAGAATTATCAGCCCTGAAATAAAGGGGAGCATGATTACGGTATTCAGGATGCTTAGATAATTGAAGTTTCCGAAATAGTAAAGAATAAACGGTGCAGTGAATACTGTTGCTGCTATTCCTACTTTTACAGGTGCTGTTATTCTTTCTGTGATTGTTCTTTCCTGAAATGTTTGTTTGCGTTCAAGAAAGTATATTATCCCGTAGACAGCAGAAAAAGATAAAAGGAAAGAAATATCTTTGATTAAATTGCTGTCTATCAGCATAAAAAATGCTGCCACAAAAAGTACCATTTTGTTTAAATGTGTTTTTATATCCAGTATATATGCTGTCATAAGTACAAAAGCAAAAGTGACTGCTCTGATAACTGTTATTTTAAAACCTGTAAAAATGATTAAAAGTGCAAGAATTGGCATAGCAATCAGGCACCTAAGCTTCATGTGGAGAAAGGATGTTATCCATAAAAGAATTCCCACAACAATCCCCACATGAAGTCCGGAAATAGCCAGCAGATGGTTCATCCCTGAAACGGTGAATTTATCCGTTATAAAGTCTTTCAGATAACTTTTGTCTCCCATAATCAGAGCATTGGTAAGGGTTATTTTTAATCCTGAAGCGAAATGAAGTTTTTCGGAAATATTTTTTCTAATAGCTAAAATGTTAGAAACCACAGGAACTTTCAGCACTGTATTGTTTTTTCTGCTATACAGATTAAGACCATATTTGGTCATACTTCTATCAAAATTACCTAAGATAAAATCGCCGGGAGAGAGCTCTTTGTCGCTAAAATAAGTGCCTGCCGTTGTTCTGTAAGCATGTTGTGTTGTTGTATTAAACATATGCTCGATAATAAAGAGGCTTGTATGAGAAAAAATATTGAGTATTATCACAGCAGCCATAAGCAAATATTTAATTTTGGATTTAATCAGAAAAAAAAGCAGAAGGCATCCTATTAGGGTATGCCAGAATTTACCTAGGCTGATTGAGCTTAGTAATAGGGCCGAGATGAAAAAAAATTCTGTTTTTCTATTCTTATATATTGTAGATATCACATATAAATTTTATAAAATTTATATGTGAATGTAAATTAAAACCGGAGGATAAATATGTCTAAAATTAAGCCTGTTTACTCATTTGTAGGATCTTCAGGCAGCGGGAAAACTACTTTCCTTGAAAACCTGATACCTGTGCTGGTAAGAAGAGGCTATACTGTAGGTGCAATTAAGCATGATGCGCATAAATTTGAAATTGATAAGCCAGGGAAGGATTCTTACCGATTGAAACATGCCGGAGCAAAAATTGTTAGTATATCTTCAGATCAAAAGATGGCTATGGTTCAATCCTATGAAAAGGAGTATACTATGGAAGAAATGGTACTGAAATTTTACGGTACAGTTGATATTATACTGACGGAAGGCTACAAGAAGAGCAATATACCAAAATTTGAAATATTCAGAAAGGCTAACAATAAACCGATGGTGGCTGAAGGCAGAGATGAACTACTGGGAGTAATCAGCAATGATGGGATCGGTGTGGATGTGAGGCAGTTCTCTTTGAACGATTATGAAGGTGTAGCAGATTATCTGATAAATATTTCTGATTTTACATCTGTCAATATCGATATACAGGGATTAGACGATAAATATATAAATCCCCTTTCAGAGTATTTGACAGCTCTGTCAAAGCTGGTTAATCTGCAAAATATAAAAGTAAAAATAGAAGGGAATTAGGTGAAATTTATGGAGAAAAATGAATTTGTACATTTACATCTGCATTCACAATATTCGTTGCTGGATGGCGCCATACTTATTTCAGATCTTATGGGAAAGCTTAAGAAACAGGGCGTAAAAGCTGCCGCCATAACAGATCACGGAACAATGCACGGTATAGTGGATTTTTACAAGCAGGCCATAAAAAATGATATTAAACCTATTATAGGTTGTGAAGTATACGTCGCTCCGGATGACAGAAGAAACCGTAATTATTCAAAAGCCGAGGAAAAAAATTATCATCTGATTCTTTTGGCCAAAAATAACAAGGGGCTCAAAAACCTCCAGTATCTTGTTTCCATTGCTCAACTGGAAGGGTTTTATTATAAACCCAGAATAGATAAAGACGTTTTGCGTAAGCACTCCGAAGGATTAATCGGTTTGTCCGCCTGCATGGCCGGAGAACCCCAGAAAAATATTTTAAATAATAATTATCAAAAGGCCAAAGAAGTGGCAATGGAGTACAGAGATATTCTTGGAGAAGAAGACTACTATCTTGAGCTGCAGGAAAACGGAATTGCTGAACAGAAAATTGTAAATAATGGTCTTGTTAATATTTCCAGGGAAACAGGAATCCCACTGGTTGCATCTAATGACTGCCACTACCTAAATAAAGGTGATGACAAAGCTCATCAGATACTAATGTGTATTCAAATGCAGGAAACAATAAGCAGCCAGAATAAATTAGAAATACATTCCGATCAACTGTACGTGAAGTCTCCGGAGGAGATGTGGGAAGCTTTTGCTGAAATTCCGGAAGCGTGTGAAAATACTTTGAAAATAGCCGAGCGATGTAATGTTTCCATAGAGTTCGGGAATTTGCATCTGCCCATGTTTAATATCCCCGATAACTATACGCCAGAAAGCTACTTTGAACATATAGCCAGACAGGGGTTGCACAAAAAGCTTGCCCGTATCCCTGCTGAAAAGCATAAAAAGTATCATGAGCGTCTTGACCGGGAATTGGACATTATTAAAATGAAGGGATACTCCGGATACTATCTTATTGTATGGGATTTTATCAATTATGCCAGAGAAAACAATATTCCTGTAGGGCCGGGGAGAGGCTCGGGGGCTGGGTCATTAGTGGCTTATGCTATGGGAATAACCGATATCGATCCCATTCGTTTCAACCTGCTCTTTGAGCGTTTTCTCAATCCGGAAAGAGAAAGTATGCCCGATTTCGATATTGATTTCTGTATGAACAAGCGGGAGCAGGTTATCAAATATGTTGTGGAGAAGTATGGAGAGAACCGTGTTGCGCAGATTATAACTTTTGGTAAGTTATTGGCCAGGGGTGTTATCCGGGATGTGGGCAGGGTCTTGGAGATACCTCTTAAAACAGTGGATAAGATTGCAAAACTTATTCCTGAAAAACCAAATATGACACTCAAGAGAGCTCTTAAGGAAGATCCTGATCTCAGGCAGAATATCGAGAGCGTTGAAAACGGAAAAGAGCTTCTGGAGCATGCCTTGAAGCTTGAGGGACTGCTCAGAAATGCAGGTATGCATGCAGCCGGGATTGTAATTGCCGATAAGCCTCTCGTTGAATATGTTCCTCTTTGCAGGGGACAGAATGACGAGGTTGTGACGCAGTTTGAGAAAAATACGTTGGAAGAAGTAGGTCTGGTTAAATTTGATTTTCTTGGATTGAAAAATCTTACTGTTATTGACGAAGCTGTTACCAGAGCTAATAAGAATCACAGTATCAATATGGATATAGATAAAATTCCCACGGACGATAAAGACACATACGAGCTCCTTGCCAGCGGTAATACCACTGGCGTTTTTCAGCTGGAAAGTGCCGGGATGAAAAATCTGCTGAAAAAATTAAAACCATCAACTTTTGAAGATATTATAGCCCTTGTTGCACTGTACAGACCTGGACCTATCGGCAGCGGGATGCTGGATGATTTCGTAAAACGAAAACATGGTACTCAGGAAATTACATATATTTTGCCCGAATTGGAACCGATATTAAAGGAAACCTATGGGATTATTGTTTACCAGGAGCAGGTTATGCAGATAGCCCAAAAAGTGGGTGGGTACTCTCTGGGTAGTGCCGATTTGCTGAGGCGGGCAATGGGGAAAAAGAAACCTGAAGAAATGAAAAAACATAAGCAGATATTTTTGTACGGTGACAAGAAGCTGGGCATTGAAGGGGCAAAATTCAGAGGTTACGATCTTGATGTGGCGGAAAATATATTTTCGTTGATGGAAAAATTCGCCGAATACGGCTTTAATAAAAGCCACTCCGCAGCCTATGCTCTGTTGGCATATCAGACTGCTTATTTAAAAACTCACTATCCACTGGAATACATGGCTGCACTCATGACCTGTGAACTTGATAAGGGTGAAAAAGTAGTGACTTTTATCGAAGAATGTAAGCGTATGGGAATAGAGGTGCTGCCGCCGGATATAAACAAAAGTTATAAAGATTTTACCATTGATGAAAAAGCCATAAGGTTCGGACTGGGAGCGATTAAAAATGTTGGTTATGGTGCAATCGACTGTATCGTGGAAGAAAGAACCAAAGGCGGCGAATTTAAAAGTATATACGATATATGTAAGCGGGTTGATCTGAGACAGGCTAATAAAAAAGTTTTTGAGTCCCTTATCAAGGCTGGAGCTTTTGACTGTTTTGGTAAAAACAGAAGGCAGCATCTGCAGGTTTTGGAGTCAGCAATCGATCTAGGACAGAAAAAACAAAAACTGAAAAGGGAAGGTATTACAACAGTAGATGATTTGCTTAAGGATGTGAACGGTGAAAGTGACGATGACGAATATTATCCTGATGTGGAGGAAATGCCTGAAAATGAGCTTCTTAAATTTGAGAAGGAGATGCTGGGGTTTTATATTACCAATCATCCATTATCCACTTATGCAGGTATTCTCGACCTTTTTTCAGTAAAAACCAGTGATCTGGCAGGGTATAAGGATGAAACAAAGGTAACACTCGGTGGTATAGTTAAAGCAGTGAAAACACATATTACGAAAAAAGGCGAGCGGATGGCTTTTGTTACACTGGAAGATATTGAAGGCAGTATCGACCTTGTAGTGTTTCCCAGGATATTCAGGGAACATGTCAAAGATATCGTTGAAGATAAAATTCTTATTGTTAAGGGAAAGTATACTTGTGATGAGGAGAAGGAGTCCATACTTGTTGAGGAAATTTATGAAATCAATGATGCTATTGAGTCGCTTGCGGACTTTTTGCTTATAAAGTTGAATATGATTGGCTTTACTCAGGAAAGGCTTAATAAGCTGAAAAGTATCATTAGCAGATATAAAGGCGGGCTTCCTGTTTGTCTGGAAATAGATAACCCAACAAAATATAAGATAAAGATGAAAGTAGGGAAGGATTTTGCTGTTAAACCTTCACTTTCACTGTTTAAACAGATTGAAGACTTACTGGGAAACAATACATATGATATCAAGCTGAAGGCTTCTTAGAGGAGGAGTTATGGAACAGGTCTTGACAATAGCAGGCTCAGACAGTGGCTGCGGAGCCGGTATCCAGGCGGATATTAAATCTTTTGCCGCTGCCGGGACATTCGGGACATCTGTTATTACTTCCATTACAGCACAAAATACCAAGAGTGTGGCCGATATATTTGACCTACCGTTATCTATAATTGAGTCACAGATTGATGCTGTTTTTGATGATTTTGATATAAAATGTGTTAAAACAGGTATGTTGTCAAATACGGAAATAATAGAGCTTGTTGTTGCAAAATTAAATGAGTATCCCGTCAATAATCTTGTGGTGGATCCCGTAATGGTGGCAAAAGGGGGAAGCAGGCTTTTGCAAAAATCAGCTGTTAGCTGTATTATCAGTGAGCTTATCCCGCTGGCCACAGTGATTACTCCGAATATAGAAGAAGCTGAATTTATTTTGAATATGACTATTGATAATGAGTCATCCATGTTAAAGGCGGCATATAAATTGCTCGAAATGGGCAGTGAATATGTTCTTTTAAAGGGGGGACATCTGAAAAATACAGAGGCAGTGGACGTTCTTGTGGGTGAAAATATGGAAAAACGATATGCGCTTGCCCGTATAGATACAGAAAATACTCATGGCACAGGATGTACCTATGCTTCGAGTATCGCAGCATACCTTGCAAAAGGGTATGATATTGACCGGGCTGTTCATATCTCTAAACGCTTTGTCACCGGCACAATAGAGAATTCGAAGAATCTGGGAATAGGTTCCGGGCACGGTCCCCTGAATCATTTCTATTTTTCCGAAGGTTTTGATAGTGCGATTAGATAAATTTCTGAAAGTGATGGCTATTATTAAAAGACGGACGGTGGCAAATGAAGCTGCAAATGAGGGGTTCATTCTTATAAACGGTAAAAGTGCCAAACCATCTTCCACTGTTAAACAGGGGGATGTTTTGGAGATTGATATGTGGAACTATTACAAGAAAATTACAATTATCGATGTTCCTTCTAAAAACAGCGTACCGAAAAAGGACAGGGAGAAATATATCCGTACAGATGAGTATAAACCGAAAGAGCCGGATGATATTATATAAAAAACATGAGCTTTGCATAATTGAGCCATTATAAATTTTCCCACCCATAGCCCTTCCTGACTTTTTAATAGGAAGAGAGTTAAGTTCCTCCCCTAAGTTAAAGGAGGATAGGCGAAGTACTTATTCAAAGCTCATAAAACTGTTTTTACTCTTCGGGTTTTAAGACAAAGGTTGTGGTTGGTTTGTTAAACAGGTTTTCAGATGCTTTTTTGACGTCTTTTAAAGATACTTTTTTAAGATTTTCAATATATTGGTCAAAATAATCGTATCCCAGCCCGAGATTTTCAAAAAAAGCAGCATACCAGCTTCTTTTCTGTGTTGACTGGGATTCGGTCAGTATTCTGCCGAGCATGTAATTTTTGGCTTTTTCAACATCATCATCGGAAATCATTTTTGTGGCGTTTTTGTTAATATCCTTTATATCATCTATGGCATTTTTTACGTTTGAGTAATCCAGACCTATGAAAGAAACAAATCTTGATGAGCAAATTCTTGATGGGTAAAAAGCTCCCACTGCATAAGCATATCCCTTTTCCTGCCTTAGAATATTAAAATAATAGGAGCTCATTCCACCACCCATTATTTCAGATAGTACTTTTGTGGCGAGGTAATCATCCGAAGAGGCTCCCGGTGCTTCATAAGCAGTGTATAATTTTGACTGCTTTATTCGTGGGTAAGTTTCTTCTTTATAAATTTCTTTTGATATACCGGAACCGGTGCAGTCAATTTTATTATTTGGTTTTTCAGGTAGATTATTAAATATATTTGTTACTTTGGATTTCACTACCTCGGTATAATTACCGGCTAATGATACCACTGCATTACCTCCGGCAAAATTATTCCTGTAATATGCTTTTAAATCGTCCAGCGTCAAAGATTCTACAGCATCTTTATCACCTAAGGTGGAAAGTCCGTAAGGAAAATTTCCGTAGGTTACTTCCCCGAATTTTTGCATTGCCACTCTGTTAGGGTGGTCTTCAAGACTTATTATTTCCTTTATAAGAAGGCCTTTTTCCCTTGCAAAAATATCAGAGTTCAAATCGGGGTCATTAAACAGCTTTTTCAAGTGAGGTAAAATTTTAGTAAAATCTTCTTTAAGCATAGATATTTCAAATTCAAAAAAGTCATTTGATACACCGGCATCAATATTGCCGCCGTAAAATTCAACTTTGTTCATAAGGTCGCTGCTTTTTAGCCAGACATCGGAAAATAGTGTGCCTATGCCGTTATTTTTTTTCGTTTCGGCAAAAAGTCCGCCTTTTAAAAACACTGTTAGTGCTATAACATCACTTTCCGGGATATTGTTTGTGATTACTGCACTGTTGTTATTTAATTTCACTTTTTCACCTGCAACTGCTAAATTAAAAGAAAAAATAATAGTTAATGTCGTTATGATTATATAAATTTTTTTCATGTTTAGCCCTTTTTAATTTTATAACACCAAAATATTTATTACGTCAAGAGACCTTTGCATAATTCCATAATTGTCACCCTGAACTTGTTTCAGGGTCTCATAACTTACTGATATAATTAGATGCTGAAATAAATTCAGCATGACTAAATAGAGTTGTGCAAAGGTCTCGTCAATGTTTATAAGCATAATTGCATATTTATTTAGCATATAGGATTAAGTAAAAGAGAGCTCTCCGCTCCGTTTCGGTCGAAATGACAAAATTATCGTCCTGAGCAGAACAGAAAGGTTTTTTGTCAAACAGCCTCAGAGATTTCTCTTCACCACCTACCTGTGGTTCATCGAAATGACAAAAAATGTAACCTCGAACGAAGCCGAGGGGTCTCTTTGTCAAACAAAACAACAAAACCACTGTTAAGTAATAATAGTTTTCACGTTTTCGCTTAGTACTTAGCACTTAACACTTAACACTCCTCGCCCTGTTAACTGACCTTCGGTCTATCAGCAAAGCTGATATTTAACAGGGTAAACCCTGTTAAATGCTGCACTGCAGCCCGGTGAAACCGGACTTAACAGGGGCGAGGGAAACAGAGAGGTCTCTATTCTTATATATATGCGTTCCTGCTTATGAATTAGTGTGATTATTGATTATGTAAGAATAAAAAAGTTCTTTCGGTGTTTTCAATTTTTATCTGGAATTTATTTTTTTGTGAAGATTGGTATATACGGATATTTATATTGCTTTTAAATTTGTTGAACTTTACCTAAAATGTGTTATCTACTTATGAAAACATCCGAGAGGTGAACTGTGGGAAGTATAGGTTTTTTATTGCAATTGGCAGGATTATTTGCCGGTATCGGGGGAATAATTTGTTATATAATAAGCATTAATAAAAATTCTGAATCGTATGGAAAAACAGCAAACAGTCTGCTGCTTGTTCAGGCTGGTCTGATTTCAGCTGCGACACTTGTCCTGATATATGCCCTGGCCACCGGCTATTTCAAAATGGAATATGTGGCCCAATATACAGACAGGGCCCTTCCTATGATTTACAAAATAAGTGCATGGTGGGCGGGTCAGGCAGGATCACTGTTTTTCTGGGGATGGCTTGTCAGCGTATTTGCTGTCATAGAGCTATACCGTATAAGAAACTATTCTCTGAAATACAAAAGCTCTGTGCTGCTTACCATGATAATAACCTCAACCTTTTTCTACCTTTTGACCACTTTTGTGGTAAATCCGTTTAAAGAGCTGGGTTTTTTCCCCAGTGACGGGATGGGGATGAATCCTTTGCTGCAGAATCCTGGCATGATTTATCACCCGCCTACACTTTATCTTGGTTTTGTAGGATTCACAATACCGTTGGGTCACGCCGTTGCTTCTTTTCTGACTTCTGACAGGACAGGTTTTTGGGTAAAGGATACGAGGAAATGGTCGATTATAACCTGGATTTTTCTGACAATTGGTATTGTTCTGGGGGGTCAGTGGGCTTATGTGGAGCTCGGCTGGGGCGGATACTGGGCATGGGACCCTGTGGAAAACGCTTCGCTACTGCCCTGGTTTACTGCAACAGCATTTCTGCATTCCGCTGTAATGCTGGAAAGGAAACATAAGCTAAAAATCTGGACTTATGTTTTGATACTGATAACATTTGAGTTATGTATTTTTGGTACTTTTCTCACGAGAAGCGGCATCATAGATTCCGTTCACAGTTTTGGCAAGTCCTCTTTGGGAAGCTTTTTTCTATGGTTTATTATTATAACAATCGGAGCTTTTCTCTATTTTCTTTTCAAGAACAAGGAGGAAATCAGAGACGAAGGTGAATTTACCATTTCTTCCAAAGAAGGGCTTTTCTTTGTAACCAACTGGCTTTTTATCGGTCTTATGGCGGTAGTATTTTTTGGCACAACACTGCCTATCTTTTCTCAAATTGCCGGTTCAAAACTCAGTGTGGGGATACCGTATTACAACAAGGTTTCTATTCCGTTTTTTATGGCTATTTTAATACTCAGCGGCATTTGTCCATTGGTTCCATATGGCCGTAACGGACTTAATTCCAGTATAAAGGCACTTTGGCCTTCACTAATTTTTATGATACTGGCCACCGCAGGGATATACGCATATGGATATACCAAAATCATACCACTTATTCTATTTGCTTTTGCTTCGTTCTCGCTGTTCACAATCCTTTTACAGTTTTTTAATGGCATGAGAAAAAAGGGTGCAGGCATAATTTTTAAGAACAGAAGGTTTTATGGAGGCCTTGTTATACATTTTGGCGTCATGGTTATGGCTTACGGTGTCATAGCTTCCTCTTTTTACAATGTTAAAGTGGAGAAGGTTGTTTCTCCGGGAAGCAAAATCAATATGCATCAATCCCTTAGAAATTCACTGCCTGCTGAAGAGGCAAAAATCCTCACTGGGATTACTCCGGATTTTGAACTGTTTGTGGGAAATCTTAAAGTGCAGGAGAGAAGAAATTACGTCTCCGTTTATGCACCTGTGGATGTAAAAAAGAATGGACGTTATAAAGTTACAATGACACCGGAAAGACGTTTCTATAAAAACAATGAACAGCCTTTTGCAGAGGTTGCAATCCACACCCAAGCAGGAGGGGATTTATATTTGATACTTGCTTCTTATTCAAAACCTGATAATGTAATAGGAATTCAGGCAATTTATGAGCCGTTTATTGTATGGATTTGGATAGGGTGCGCCCTGATGGTTGTTGGCGGATTGTACACAATCAGTTACAGAAGGAAAGAAAGTGACATCAAAACTAATTAAGCTTGATGAAATTACTAAAAAATACGGATATCTGGAGGCCTTAAAAAAGGTCTCCTTTTATTTGGAGCGGGGAGAATTTCTTGCAATCTTTGGCCCCAACGGTGCGGGTAAATCTACATTACTCAAAATACTGTCATCCCAAACCCGCCCCACATCAGGTAACATATATTTTGATGGGGTTAAACTTGCCGATTTACCCAGTGATTTCAGAGGGAATTTCGGTGTAATTTCCCACCAGCCTTTTTTGTATGAGAATCTGTCCGCTGAGGCTAATCTCAGGTTTTACGGAAAAATATACGGTTTAAAAGATATCAGCAAAAAAATAGATGATATTCTCAAAAAAGTTGAGCTGTTTGAGAGAAAAACGGACTATGTAAGAACATTTTCACGAGGAATGCTGCAACGATTGTCCATTGCCCGCAGCTTGTTACATGATCCGGACATTATTTTGCTTGATGAGCCGTATACAGGCCTTGACCAGCATGCTTCATATATATTGTCAAATATTTTGAAAGAGCAGTTTGAAAACAGCAAAACCATAATAATGGTTACTCACAATTTGAACAGGGGCTACGATTTGGCGTCAAAGATTGCAATTATGAAAAAAGGGGAGATTGTTTTTTTTGATGATAAGGTTAACGTACCTGAGTACGAGTTTGAAGATATTTATCTGGCCAAGGTATCTTAGGTTAATTTTATGAAAAAATATTTTATTACTGTTTACAATATTGTGGAAAAAGATCTTCTTTTGGAGCTGAAGTCCAAGGAAGTGGTAGTCTCTATGCTTCTTTTTTCTTTACTTGTTGTTATTGTGTTCAGTTTTATCTTTGAGCCGGGAGCAGAATATAAGAATGATTTGGTGGGTGGAATATTGTGGATGGCATTCATTTTTTCGGGGGTTTTGGGACTTAATAAATCCATGCTTAATGAGACAACAGGAGGAAATCTAAACGCTCTTTTACTGGCACCTGTGGACAGGAGTGCTGTTTTTTTCGGTAAAGTTGTTTCTAATTTCTTTTTCCTTGCTGTGATGGAAGCTATCACGATACCCATTTTTATGATATTTTATAACATAAATATTTTTGGACATTCTGTTTTGAGTGCTGTCGTTATTCTTATGGGGACATACGGTTTTTCGGTTTTGGGAACTCTGTTTTCCCTCATATCTGTTAAAACCAAGACCAGGGAGGTTATGCTTCCTTTATTGCTTTTGCCTTTGATAATCCCGATAATACTTGCAGGTATTCAATGCCTTAATATTTATATAAAAAACGGTGATATTACAGAATCGTACAAATGGCTGAAACTGATCGGGGTTTTTGATGTTATTTTTACTGCAGTAATTTTTGCCATTTTCGATTACATCGTGGAGGAGTAAAAGATGAAAATAACTGCACTGGTTGATATAGTTACGTTTATTGCTGTTTCGGTGGCCATATATTTTACTTTTATTTTTGCCCCTTTGGAAGCACAGATGGGCTCAGTTCAGAAAATATTTTACTTTCATGTTGCTTCCGCATGGATAAGTTTTTTTGCTTTTTTTGTAACATTTGTCTGTAGTTTCTTTGTTCTTTTTACTAACAAATATATTTTTGATGATATTGCCTCCTCATCGGCTGAAATCGGGATAATATTTTGTACTATAGTATTGATTACCGGTCCTATCTGGGCAAAACCTATATGGGGGACATGGTGGACATGGGATCCACGGCTTACAACTACTCTTATTTTATGGTTTATATATGTAGGTTATCTAATGTTGAGGAAATTTTTAGATGAGGAAGATAAGAAAGCCAAGTTTTCTGCGGCGTTGGGAATAATCGGGTTTATCGATGTACCTATTGTTTTCTTTTCCATAAGATGGTGGAGGACTATACATCCTAATGTTCTCCAGCAGGGTGGGGGTGGATTGGCTCCGGATATGCTGAAAGCGCTCCTGGTTTCAATTTTTGCTTTTACCATGCTTTACATTACGCTTATGATTAAAACAGCAACAGTAAAACATTTGTTCAGAAGATACGAAAAAATTACTTCTGACAGATAACAATAAGGAGGTAAAATGAAAAATTTCTGGTTTCTTTTCAGTGCTTATCTTTTTATCTGGATTTTTATATTCGGATACGTTTTGAAATTAAACAGCAGTATAAATAATCTTAAAATGAAGCTTAGTAAGCTGGAATCTGAAATGGAAGATTAACGTTACTTATTTTTAATAAAGTCAACAAGGCTGATAATATTGTCTCTGTTTGAAGCCTGAAGATTTTCTTCTTTGATGGCTTCATAGATTTCTTTACGGTATATGGATACGTCTTTAGGTGCATCTATGCCTATCTTTATCGCTTTGCCGGAAATTTCCACCACTTTTATCTCGATGTCATCTCCAACAATCAGGCTTTCGTTTACTTTTCTGGTGAGAACAAGCATCGATTATTTAACCTTTTCGCTCTTAAAAAGAGGTGTTTTTATTTCCCACCTATCATCATCCAATATTATTTGTTTTGCAAGCCTTTTCTCCAGATTTATAGCAATAGGTGCTTTAAGATTAATGGTGGCGTTCTGGGGTTTGTCTTTGATAACAACAATTCCAAAAAGTTTCAGCTCCTCAACCTTTTTTACCTGCAGAACTTTCAGTTCACGTTTACTAAAGTTAGGGGAATAATCTTTGAAAAACAAGTTAATGTCTGCCAATATAAACGAAATATCCATATCATCAATGGATTGTAGCATGACAAAAGGTACAGTTTCCGGGGATGATATTAACAGGTAATCATTTATATGGTCAAAACCGAGAAGAGGTGAAACCATATATATAATATCATCGTCAGTATATTCGATTTTACCAAGTTTCGGTGTTTCAACTACATGCTTGCTCATTATTTCACCGCCATTTTTTAACAATTTTCCATTCATGGTATCATACCTCTTTTATCTCAAATAGTCCATAATAGACATTTGCATTGTCCTGGAAGCTACCTGCATTGCAAACTGATATGCCTGCTCGGCCTGTTTGTATTCAGTGATAAATTTTGTCATATCTTCTGTCCGGGATTCCAGATATTTTGCTTTTATTTCTTCGTTTTTAGTGGATACCGTATCGTGAAAATTTATTACTGATTCCACTCTGTTTTGTCTGTTTCCCACTATTGTCAGACTTTGGGTAATTTGATTTTCGGCCTGATCCAGGACAGGCAATTCATAATCAATACCGGAGCCAACGGTGTTTGTGAAAGAATCAGATGCATACAGACTACCTGGGTCGAAGCCTATTCTTACCCCGTCAGCTATGTATTCTGTTTTATTTGCCGTATCCAGCTTTATATTGTTAATAAGTTCACCGTTGCTGCTGCTGACTTTAATATTGGCTTCATCTCCAGGTTTGTAAAAGCCGAGTGTCGCATCTTTGTCACCGGTCACAACAAGAGGGTTACCGGTGTTATTTTCGAAAGCGAGTTTTCCGTTGTCGTTTACAGCTATAATATTATTATTTGTAAAATTACCGTCATTATCATTTTGGATATCAAATTTGTTGTTTAATTCTGTTACAAGCTCATCTAAGTTAGCGTAATCCTTTGCGTCAACTTCTATAACATCTATAATACCGCTGGAATCTCTAAAAGATAGTGTTCTCTGATCTTTTGTAGCATCCGCCAGAGAAAGGGAAGTATCCGACTGTGAATATATATAATTTTCAGTCATTCCCAATGCATTTTCAGTGTTTACGTCATTAGCTTGTAAACTTACTGTTTGAATGCCGGAACCGGAATAGACAACAAGTTTATTATTTTTAATTTCCGCATGGATGCTTTTATCTGATAGATTTGTGTTACTGTTTATTGCACTCACTAATTCCTCTTCTGTGATATTTCCGGAAGAAGGCGAAACTGTTATTGTTTGGCTGCTAAAAATGTAGTCTCTATTATTATAATATGAAATATCGAAACTTAAATCGTTGCTGCCAAGACTTAATTCGCCGGACTGGGCAGTTGTTTCTTTTTGGATGAAAAATTCTGATTTCTGACCTTCTGCCTGCACTTCATATGTCCATCTGTCGTTATAATTACCTCGAAATTCCCCTTCGAAATAAGATTTTGCGGTTGAGTTTAGAGAGTCATCTTCCCAATCGGACGGAGCTTTGATACCACCTTTTGCAATGTTTAAATTCAGTGCATCATAAACATTTTTCAGAGATCTGAACGTATCCACATTTTTACCCTCAGTAACAACATTCAAATCTCCGAAACTCAAATTACCATTTGCTTTTACATCAAAAGTAAAGCTTTCTCCATCATTGTAATCATCTTTGGGTAAAACCATTGATACACCGTATCCCAAATCCAATGGTTGCCCGTGGTAATCGGATGGGATAGTCCCCTGTTTGATTTGTGTCCCTTGAGTATTTGTGACAGTATAAGTATCAGGAGCTCCGTTTGTAAAGCTTACCTTCCATGAGTCATCGCGGGTGCCGGTATAATCACCTTTTAATATTATATCAAGATTACTGGGATATCCAATACCCTTGTTGGATTCGTTAATTTGTAAAGACAAGCTGCTTTCACCTGGTCGTAAATCTGTTACAGATAATTTGCCATTTACCATTTCAGCTTTTACTGAGTTTCCGTACAAATCACTTATGAAATTTAACAGATCTTCAACAGTTTTTTCTTTATCATAATCAGGATAATTTGCTGCCCGCGCATTAACGGTTTTATATGCATGTGTGGTATTGGGATCAACAACTTTTGCTGCCAGCTGCGTATTGTTGGTAAAACTTTCATTTGACATCTTAATATCTAAATCTGTATTATCCAATGTCCCTGAAACATTTACACTTACTATACCATATAGGTTATTTTTCTGTAATTGCTCATTTATAGCATTTTTTAACTCATCAATATTGCCTATCTCTGTATTATCAATATCTAACTTTTTGCCATTGATATATAGTGTAGTTATATTTCCATCATTACTATCGAAGGAGACTCCGCTATAAGTTATGTTTAATGGATCAGTTTTATAAGTATCATGTCCAAACTCAAATATTGTATCTTTTCCTTGAGCAGATAATGTATCTGAGATAAAACCAAGTGCATTGTTCTTGCCACCTTTGGCTTCAAGCTTAACTGCACTGCCGGCACGTGTGGTGTGGAACATTATTCTGTCACCGTCAGATATAGCTTTTATTTCATCTCCAAGCCCTTCACTCTCCAGTTTACGGTTTAGATTAAAAACCAAATCGTCAATATTATCATAGCTTTTCCCATCAGCAGTAATAGTATAATTTTCTCCTGCATAGTTTAGTGTTACCGTTCTGTCAGCTTCTTTAACATTATTTAAATTGAGTTCAGCAACTGTGTCACCTGAAAGCCTTGCTGTGCCCACCCTTATTCCGTTGTGATCCGTACCGTTTATCTGGATACTGTCAGAAATTATAGAGTCTGCACCATCAATCTGGGAGAATTTTGTTGTGGGGGTTACAGGCAGTCCGTTTACTGTATTAAATCTTGTGCCTTCAAGAAAGCGCCTTGTCTCCATAAATACTTCTCTGCCTGTCATATTAAGTGTGACATCCTGGGCATATCCTATTTTCGTGTTAATGTGACCGTCGTCACCTTTATACCTGATATCATTACCTGGCTTAAATCTAAAATCTATGGTTGCATCTTTTATAAAGCTCAGTTCTTCATTCGGCAGCTTCACTCCGAACCCCAACCCGGTGTTAATTACACTGCCTGGTTTATACTCAGCTATCAGCTCTGTTGAGCTGAAATTTCCTTTATTTGTAGCGGTTTCGTCGGATCCGTTTGAGTCAAGAAAAAGTTTCCTTCCGTTAGCGTCTTCTACGGTTACTTTGACTGTACTGTCAGAGTATTTGTTTATTTTAACTTTGTATTCACCTTCTTTTGGTTCGGTTAAATCACCAAATGCTTTTCTTACCACAACGTCAAAGCCATTCTGATCAGAGCTGACTGAGCTGATTTCCCTGGCTTCGGAAGCAAATGGCTTTGTCTGGGTTTCATAACCAGCAAAGATATATCTTCCCATATAATTTGCATTTCCCACATCCACCATTGAATCCAAAATATTCTTTACATCCCCTGCCAGAGCTTTTCTGCTTGTGGCATCCTGACTGTCATTTAATCCCGCTAAAGCGTATTCGTTTTTGGCTCTTATGATTAAATCTGTAGCTCTCTGAAGCTCGCTGTCTTCATTTTTAATCCAGCTTAGGGCATTTTCACCGTTCCTTTTGAACTGTGTCACTTCATCTATTGTTCTTTGGATGTTAATAGCACTTGCATAATTAACGACATTATCTTCTGGTCTTAGAAGTCCTCTGTTCTTGGTGACTTTCTCGTTGGCATCAGATAGACTATTCATGTTATTGTTAAGGTTATTTAAATATTTCATTGTCAGCATATTAAAAGTGATTCTCATAGACAGCTCCTTTTTACCTACCTACCATTCCCGTTCCGTTGATTAGTCTGTCTATCATCTGATCAACTGCCGTTATGTATCGGGAATTTGCTTCGTAGGCTTTTTGGAATTTTATCAAATTCGTAAACTCCTCATCAATGGAAACACCCTTTACTTCCTCAAGTTTTAATGCAAGCTGTTCTACAGTTTTTTCCTTAGTAGTTACAAATTTGTCGATCTGATTTTTATCACTGCCTATTTTAGATGCAAAATACGAGTAGAATTCGTCTATGGAAAGATTAGGATTATTGAAAACGTTATTAAATTTCACATTGGCTATCTCCAATGCATTTTGGTTGTCTCCTTCTGCGCCGGTTTTTCCTGTAGCAATATAAGTGGGATTATTTTTTACCAAATCCTGCATTTGGATGTCTGAAGCTCCTGTTCCTTTAAAGAAGCTGTTTAATCCTGCAGCTACAAGAAAATTTGAAGTATCCTCCTGAAAAGCAAAGGTTTTTGACCCTTCAGTTGATATCTTTATGGAATTGTCTGCTGCTATATGAGCCTGAATATCTCCGCCACCGCTGTCACCGTCAGCTGCTGAAATTTTTCTTATTATTGAATTCATGCTGTCTTTTTTTGGATCCACTTCTATGTCGTATGTGTTAAGAATATCCCCATTTTCAGCATATACAGCTATTCTGAATGTTCCTTCATTTACATTAAAAGGCAGTTTTCCTGGATTTTCACTGAATGTATACGATGGGTTTATTACCCCATTTGCGGAAGTTATCTGCTGCAATCGTGAAAGGCCCTGTCCGGTACTGTGTATCCGGTTGGTGGAGGAAATCAGTGTTGCCGATAAATCATTAAGATCTTCAGTGTATTTTTTTAACAGAGTATCCCTGGCTTTAATTTCTCCGTGCAGAGAACCCCCGGTTATTCTGTTAGTAATGTTTGTAGTGGGTTCATTATTCATTCCGGAGCCCCAATAGATGTCCAGGTGTCCTTCATTTTCATTATTTTCAACAGCGTATAGTTTATTAGCTTCAGGCCCGGCAACGAGCATGCTCCCGCCTGAATATACATTTATAGCCCCTGTTCTTGTTTCTGTTGTATTTATATTCATTATTTCAGAGAGATCATTCAGCAACAATTCTCTTTTGTCCCTTAAATCATTCGCATTGTCTCCGGAGCTTTCCACCCTGGATATCTCTTTGTTAAGTGATGCTATATTTTCAATAATACTGTTTGCATTGCTGACGTATTCTTTTATTTTTTGATCACTTTCGTTTCTGATAGCTTCCAAAGCATCGTAACTTTCGTTTATCTTTTGGGTAAGGGTTGTTGTTTTTTCTATCAAATCATAACGCTTTACCATGGCTTCATCTGAATTGTCCGTTGCTGTATTCGACAAATTCTGCCACGCATTGAAATATTCTTTTAATGCATCCCCCAGACCTGATCCGCTTTCCAGTTCATTGAAATGTATCTCCACCTGCTCTAATTTTGTCTGAAGTTTTTCCCATGATGATAACGAAGATTCTTCCTGTCTCAGGTTGCTTGCCATTAAGTCATCATATATCCTTTCCACACTGTCCACTTTTGCACCTCTGCCAAATGGACCTGGTGTTACATTGTGGGGTGCATGGGTGGAGATGTTGACTTTTTGCCTTGAATAACCTTCTGTGTTTGCATTGGATATATTGTGACCGGTAACGTCAATACCCGCCTGGGAAACGTTAAGTCCGGAAACGCCGTTGTGTAAAAGCCCGAAAATATTAGACATAATAGTCTCCTAAGCGCTTCTGCTGAAAGAAGCTGCCTTTTTGGTCCCCATTCCGCCCGGCATATAAACACCGGATTCAGAAAGACCAATTTTTTCAAAAAAGTCGGAAATAAGCTTGAGATTAGTATTGTAAAGCATTTTTATCGAAATATTTTCCGATTGTATCTCATTAGTAATGTGAATCAAATCTTTTCTTAGAGTGCGAAGTTTTTCTTTAGTCTCGCTGTCCTCGATTCTGTCAGCAAGCTCTCTGAGTGTGGATGAATTGTGATTGGTGTCATGCTGAATTTTCTTCATCAGCTTATTTCTGGCTTCGTCCAAAAGCTTTTCCTTGTACAACAGTGTATCTTTTGACTTAGCCAATTCGATTGTCTTATCTATTTCCCATTTAGTAATACTTTCCCTTTCACTTTTCAGAACTTCCAGCATATCCTGATACAGGGCATACTGCGATTCCAATATAGTTATAAGGTCCTGGATTCTTTCCATTGTAGCCTCCATCTCCGAATTAAGCGAAGGTAATTTTAGAAGAGGTCGTCGATAGCCGCGTTTACAACTTTTTCAGCTACTTTCTGCCCGCTGATATTGTAAGTGTTTGACTTAATTTGCTCACGAATTTCGTTTACCCTGTCCTGTCTTATGTCTGGAGAAGATCTTACAGCATCTTTAAGTTCCGCCACTTTCCTGGCTTCGTTTGAAAGCACCAGCCTGTCAGACTCAGATGCCGCTTTGTCTACTTGTTTTTTAGCTTCCGCATTATCTTTTTTGGCAGCTGTGTTTACTTTCTCGTAAGCAATGTTTACTTTGTCTTCAATTCTCATTTTGCTCCTCCGTTTACAACAGGGTAATCGGCGAAATTATAAAATACTTTAGCAAAAATTACAACCTCTCACGCTGCCTCCTTCGCTTTCTTACTTTTTTATGAAGCAATGTCTATGCCAATACTTTCTGTCCTATTTTGCTGGATATTAGTGTAAAAATTACCCTTTTTAGAATGTTCATTCATTTTGCCGGGGAATTTTTTTCCATGTTCCGTTTTGTTATCCGGTAATTTTTGTTGCAGATAGTCGAAAAGTATTTCTTTTAGCCCACCTTGAGTGTTTTCCGCGGCTATTTCGGAAACTTTTCTGTCAAACATTTCAGTAAAGACTTCTTCTCCCCTGGATTTTTCTACAAGATCAGATTCTATTGAACTGCTCCTGCCCGCCTTGAGTATCATGTGGTAAAAGAAACTTTCAAACTGTGTGCATAAATCTTTAAGCTTTTCCTTTTTGTCAATATTTGACATTTCAATACCAGGATTGTTAATGTTATTAATTTCCATTATATTACCTCCAGCTTTCCGTGGAGAGCACCTGCTGCTTTGATAGACTGCAGTATGGCTATTAAATCTCTGGGGGAAACACCGATGGAGTTCAGCGCCTTCACCAAATCGCTTATCCTTACAGGCTCAGGTAACATCATCATTTTTCCTTCTTCTTCTTCTATATTTACATCGGTTTCCCCTGTGATAACAGTTTGACCTCTGCTAAATGGCCCTGGTTGGTTTACGTTGACAGTACTGTTGACTTTTATTGTTAAATTGCCGTGGGAAATTGCCACAGCGCTTACTCTGACATCCGAGCCCATTACAATTGTTCCTGTTCTTTCATCTACGACAACCTTGGCAAAATCTTCCGGGATTATTTCAACCTTAAGAACTTCATCCAGAAATTCGTAATACCTATTTCTGAATTCACCGGGAATAGCTATTTGTAAGCTCCCGGGGCTGGATATTTCTGCAATTTTTTCGTTAAAAATTGTATTAATCCTGTTTTTTGCTTCTACAATATTCGAGATACTCATATTATTAAAATTAAGGGTAATATATGTTTGTTTCAGCTGGTAGGGGATTTCCTTTTCTATAATTGCTCCATTGGGGATGCGACCAACTGTGGGGTGGTTCTTAGTTGTGTTTGTTCCGCCTGCCGAGACATTCATGCCGCCTACGGTTATCGGACCCTGAGCCACTGCGTATACCTCTCCGTTAGGTGCTTTAAGCGGTGTTAAAAGAAGTGTTCCACCTTCGAGGCTTTCTGCATCGCCTATGGATGATATTGTTACATCCATCTCTGAGCCCGCCTTTGCGAAAGGGGGCAAGGTTGCTGTAACCATAACTGCTGCGACATTTTCAACTTTTACGTCATCCTGATTTACAGTTACCCCCATCCTTGAAAGCATATTTACAAGTGATTGGTTGGTGAATTCGGTTCTGGATTTATCGCCGGTACCGTTAAGTCCAACCACCAGTCCATATCCTATAAGCTGGTTTGCTCTTATTCCTTCCACTTTGGCAATATTTTTCAGCTTGATTGCTGCAAAACTGTTTGTGCTTATAATTAAAACAAAAATTATCAGTAATTTTTTCATTTTCCCCTCCTTACTTAGAATGGCCACACCCAATCAATAGCGTTGGATAGCCAGCCTTTTCTTGTGGCATTTGTTATTATACCGTTACCACTGTATCGTATTTGGGCATCTGCTATTGCTGAGGATGAAACAGTGTTGTTAGCGTCTATATCTTTTGGTCTTACAAGCCCTTTTATTGTTATAATCTGCTTTTCCCCGTCTACGATAATTTCTCTGTGTCCTTCAATTACAAGATTTCCGGAGGGTAACACGTTTACCACCCTTGCAGCTATTGTAGCTGTTACTGAATCTGATTTTTGAATTTGGCCATTTCCGTCAAAATTGTTGCTGGTGTCTGCTTGAACGGTAGGATCGAGTGGATTGCCCATTCTAAGAAAATTGTTTATTCCAAAATCAGTTGGCAAACCTAAAACATTATCAATTCCGGAATTGTAACTGCTTGATTTGGAAGTGCTGGCTGAACTGGAGTTACTGGCAGATGCTTGCTCAGCAATTTCTATCGTTATGATGTCGCCGATTGTTCTGGCTTTGTAATCTGGAAACAAAGTAGAGACGTTGCTCCCTGCATTCCAGAGGGAGGGTGTGGAACTTTGTCTTTCAAGCATTTTATTGTATGCTTCAACTTCCTGTTTGTAACTATTTTCTGGAATGTCTGTTTCAAGATCGACTCTTTTTGAACATCCGATAAAAAGAAACGATATAAGAATAAAAAAAAGAAAATATGTTTTAGCCATCTCGTCCTCCTGGTAATTTGCTTTACAGTTTTAATAGCAAAACGTATACCAGAAATTATTCCCCTGAAAATGGACTTATTATCAGTATGTTGTCGTAACCTGTCCGTTACCTATGTATTTGCCGGAAATTATTTTTCCTGAAGATGTATTTTCCACACGGACAATTTTTCCTATGTATGCATGCTCCTGCAGGATTCCTTCCGTTGAGACACGCAGATTATCTTCATTAAATATAATTTTGACTTTTTCCCCTTTGAGAATATCCGGTTTTTTCATAACCATGCTTTTATCCAGTATCCTGCCTGATGCTATCACCCTGTTGCTTATATATTTATCGGGATTTTCCACAGGCTCATCTCTGAGGTTAGTTATATCAACTTTTTTTAGCGTAATTTTACCTTTGAGGGGTTTTTCCTTATATATACGGTCTGTAGTAACATAAACAGTCTTGTAACCTTTTATATATGCATATACGTTAAAATTATTTATACCGTTACTAACTGTTAAATAAGTAGATCCGAATGTTTCTTCCGGAAGTTCTATTAAGATATTTTCTTTTTCGTTCGTATATATATTTTTTGATAAACGTAGTCTTTCTATTTCAATATCCACCTCAGGATGACGGTCTTTCAGTGCTTTTAGGAGTATTTTTTTCAGTTTTTTTTCAGTTAGTTTTTTCCCTTTTCGCTGTATTGTGATACTGCCATGGTATTTCAGCTGTTCTGCTGAGATATTGTATTTTTGAGCCAGATTTCTTATTTTATATTTATGAAGATTATATGTTTCTCCATAGTCAAAACCACACTTTATAGGGGCATCAATATCCACATTTGCGATATCGCTGATTTTAAGACAGTTACTGTCTATTTTGTGGATGCTTTCAGCAAATATGTTAAAGCTACAAAATGCTAAAAATGTAAAGCACAGTACAACGAACCTCATATAATAATTACCTCTTAAGATTATTTACAATCTGTAACATTTCATCGCCCGTTTGTATAGCTTTTGAATTAACTTCATAAGCTCTCTGACCGGTAATCATATTAACCATAGACTCCACAATATTTACATTGCTCATCTCCAGCCCCCCTTGTGCAAGTGTTCCAAAACCCTCTTCCCCCGGAACTCCCGCTTGTGGGTCACCGCTTGCATCTGTTGGCGTAAACAAATTTTTCCCTATTGCCCTTAATCCACTTGGGTTTATAAAGCGCACCGTTTCAATTGCGCCGACTTCATCTGCCTCCTGCTGGCCTGGCATGATAACCGATACAGTTCCGTCTTCGCCAATACCCACTTCCAAAGCATCTTCAGGGATATTAATCCCCGGCTCCAAAAGATAACCCTGGGAGGTTACTACATCTCCGTCAGCGTTAACTTTAAAAGCACCGTTACGAGTATAGGCGATATTTCCATCCGGCAAAGTTATTTGAAAAAAACCGTCTCCCTCGATAGTAACATCAAGTTGATTACCGGTTTGCTGAAAATTTCCCTGAGTAAATATTTTTTCAGTTGAGACTACTTTTGTTCCCAATCCTATCTGAAGACCAGTGGGATTGTTAATCCCTGCTGCAGTTACTGCACCTGCCGGTTTTATTTCCTGATACATAAGATCTTCAAAGTTTGTCCTGGATTTCTTAAACCCTACTGTGTTAACATTTGCCAAGTTGTTGGCAATGTTGTCTATGTTAGTTTGTTGTGCTGTCATACCACTTGCTGCCGTCCATAATGACCTTAACATTATTACCTCCTGTTTAAAGATTTATTAACTTAAGCGCCCTATCGTTGATGCTGCCTGCTGATTAAGTTCATCCATTGTCTGGACTACTTTCTGATACGTTTCATAGCCTCTCTGGGCATCTATCATTGAAACCATTTCTTTCATTACGTTGATATTACTGCCTTCAATCGCCCCCTGAATAATCTGTGGGTTTCCTGCATCATTAGGCAGTGTATTGACGGCGGTGTAAAGGTTTCGCCCTACTTTTTGCAGATTTTGTGTATCATCAAATTCTGCAATATATATTTGGTCCTGCATAATTCCGTTAGCAAAAATCTCCCCGTTTGGTGTTATTGAAAAGTTTTCCTCCGGTATCATTATCCCCTGGTCATTCTCCGGGTTTTGCCCCAATACCCTGAAACCGTCCTGATTTACCAAAAATCCTTCATTATCAATTTCAAAATTACCGTCTCTTGTAAAACGAATGCCATAAGGTGTATCCACAACAAAAAATGTGTTTTTACTTTCAAGAGCGAGATCCAGTTCATTCCCTGTTTCTCTTATACTTCCCACACTAAAATCAGTATAGATATTTTCCAGTTTTACTGTTGAATTGATTGTTTTGTTGTAAGTGGAATTTCTTATAACAGTTTCCGGGTATCCGCCGTCTACTTTCGGTTTATACAAAGAAAATGTGGGGGTTTCTTTTTTATAGCCGTTTGTACTTGCATTGGCTAGATTGTTACTTATCATGTCAACCCTTTTTTCCTGCATTAGCATACCGCTTGTGGCAACATACAGACCGTTTAACATTATGTGTCCTCCTGTGTATCTTCGCGATAGTATAGCTTTTCAAATGATTTATTAATCAGCCTTTCAAAACCCTTTACAGCCAGATATTCAACAGGCCGTGCTTTCTTGGTGGGGTGGTAAAAGAAATTTCTGTCAGATCTGGATACACTTTTTACTTTAGTGTAAAATACTATTGTGTTATCCGGTTTGAAAAATGTTATGGATACTTTGGAAAAATTTTCCCCGTAATTTCGGTTAAACGAATTTTCGATATTGGTTACTACGATTATGTCCGCTTTTTCCGGTGAATCTGTGATGGTTCCCAGCTTGTTAAGTCTGATGAAATTTTTCATTGCTTCTGTATACTCATTTGTATAGACAGTTTTATCAATACCGATTATTTTTGCCGTCATAACAAAATATTTCTTACCTATAGGAAGCTTTTCATAGTATTTAGCGGTATAATTTTTATAGTCGGCTTTTGTTTTGTCATATAATAAAGAGGAAAAATTGGAATTAACTTCAACCAGAGCTGCAAAATATACAAATCCTGTGGAAGAGTCCAGCAGGTCGTAGGTATCTTCCAATGTAGTCTGAACACCGCTGCAACCGGTAAGAAAGGTAAAAAGAATGAATGTAAGTAAAATTTTCCTCATTTTGGCCTCCTGTTACATTATAAGCAACAGGCATGCCAAAATGAGATTATTTATTCAAGAACTATATGGTGCCGGTATTCGGAGTAAATGTTCTTCCACTTAATTCTTTGTCTATCATAAAAATACCATTACCTTTATCGTCCACCAGCTTTAATTTATCTATAATTTCAGAGACAGAAGACTCTTCTTCAACCTGCTCATTGACAAACCACTGTAAAAAAGCATTTGTTGCATGATCTTTTTCTTCCAAAGCCAAATCCACAAGCCCGTAAATACTTTTTGTGATAAATTGCTCATGTTCTAAGGTTTTTTTAAAAATTTCCAAAGTGGATTTGAAATTTGCTTCCGGTTTGTCGATGCTCAGTAGATTTACATCAGCTCCCTGATCGAGAATATAGTTGTAAAATTTCATAGCGTGGATGGTTTCCTCTTGATGCTGAACGTAAAACCAGTTGGCGAAACCTTTTAGCCCTTTTAATTCGCTCCAGGCCGACATTCCCAAATACAGATATGCAGAGTAAAACTCTTTGTTTAGCTGTTCATTCAAAGCTTTTGCCATTTTTGTACTTATCATAAAACACCTCCTTTATTTATTGACTGTATGTATAACATATTTTATTTTTTAATTATAGAAATTTTCATAATTTATTGTAAAATTACTTTAATACGGGTATAATTAAAACTGTAAGTAAGATTATATCAACATGATATTTTAGCGGGGTTCGTTATGGGTGTCAATCACGATATACTTTTGGAAGTGGGTACTAATGAGTTTGAAATAGTTGAATTTCTTATTAATGCTGACCGTAAACATTATTTCGGTATAAATGTTGCGAAAGTTCGTGAAATTATAAAACTGCCGAAAATTGTAAAAGTGCCCGATTCTCACCCTGCTGTTATTGGAACTGCTAATGTCAGACAAAAGGTTATTCCTATAATTAATCTTGGATTTTGGCTTAATTTGAAGGCAGATTATGATGAGAATACTGCTAAAGTTATAGTAACATATTTTAATCACCAGTATAACGGCTTTATTGTTGATGATATTACAAGAATACACCGGATTACATGGGCAGATATCAAAGACTACTCTTCGATTTCCGATTTCAGACTTGCTGATTCTGTGCTTGGGGTTGTGGACGTTAACAAGAAGCTTATACAGCTTTTGGATTTTGAAAAGATCATAAGCGAAATAAACCCTAATGACAGTATGGAAAGCGTTGAAATTGATACTTCAAAGTTTGCCGAGAGGCAGGATAAGCTGGTTTTCCTTGCGGAGGATTCCAATGTTATAAGGAAACTTCTGAAAAATAATATTGAACAGTCCGGTTACAGGGTAAAAGTGTTTGAAAATGGCAAGAACTTGCTGGATGCATTAAACAAAGAGACGCCGGATCTTATCTTGACGGACCTGGAAATGCCTGTTGCTGATGGGACATTTCTTATAAAGAAGGTAAGGGAGAATGAAAAAATTCAGAATTTGCCTGTTATAGTATTCTCTTCGCTGGCAAGTGAAGAGAATGAAAAAAAGGTTTCAGGTATTGGTGCAAATGAGTTTATCAGCAAACCAGATATGGGGATTGTCATTTCGACGATTGATAAATATTTGTTGGAGGGATAGATTTTATGAAAAAGTACTTGTTATTATTTGTTATTGTTGCTTTGTCAGCTGCTTGTGCACCTAAAAATAATGCTATAAATCAGAGCATAAGCGATATGAACGAAGAAATCATTGATTTACAGAAAACTGTTGCCAACCTTAAGATGGAAAATGACGAACTTGACAGAAAAATCGCTGTAAACAAAGAAAATATCAATGTTAACTCAGAGGCTATATCGGACATAAACAACGATGTGACGTATTTGACCAATGAAATCTCACTTATTAAAGAGAGATTTAAAATGTCGGGCAACAGCGGCGGTGTTTCAACCTCTGGAAAATCAAAGAGTGAAATTGAGCAGTCAGTGGACAATAAAAGTTCTGAAGACGAGAGCCAGATAATAATATTAGAAGATGATTTTACTGATAAAGGCAGTCTTTACAGTTATGCTTACGAGCTTTATAAATCGGGCAAATACTATGAGAGCAGACAAAAATTTAATGAATTTCTCTCTCTTTATCCTAAAGATGATTTAGCGGATAATGCCAAGTACTGGATAGCTGAAACATATTACTCACAGAATGAATATGAAAATTGCATTTCCACTCTGGAAGAGTTATTGGAAAAATATCCTGAAGGAAATAAAGTGCCTGCTGCTTACCTTAAAATGGGATTGGCATATAAAGAGTTAGGTGAAACACAACGTGCGGTGAAAACACTAAAAAAACTGGAGCAAAAATTTCCTGCTTCCGATGAAGCCGGTAGAGCAGTTGAGTTTTTAGCCAGATGGGAGTAAGTTATGTACAGAATAATCTTTTTTATTTGTATTTTCTTTCTTTTTGGCAATGTTTACGGAGAAGAAAACTACACTATAAAAAAGGGAGACACGTTGTGGGATATTTCCGGTAAATTTTACAAGGATAATTTTAAATGGCCTATTATCTGGAAATATAATGTCCGAATCGATGACCCTGATTTGATATATCCTGAAAATAATGTTGTCATTCCTGTTATTTATGGCGGTGAAACATTCCGTCTTGGGGATGATGAGGGAATTATGAAATTGTCTTCTGGTGAAAAATTTACAACAAATTCAGTTAAAACGGAATCTGAAATGTACGCATATGAATCTAGAATGCCTTTTTATAAGGTTAACTTTAAACGGATTAATAACCTGGAACTTGTTATGGAATCCCCTCCACCATTTAAAGTGGTGTCCACTGAGTCCAACAAAGCATATGTGGCAACAAATGATCTTGTTAGGATAAATGCAACAAAACGGGACATCCAAAAAGGGGCTTTTGTATTTCTTTACATTAAAATAAAGAAAACCGAATTGGGTACAGTTTATAAAACGGCCGGTATCGGAGAGATTGTGGAGACCGATTCTCGAAGCGCACTGGTAAAAATTATCAAGTCTTTTGAATCCATCCAAAAAGGATTTTATGCTGACATGTACAGAGAATATTCGTTTCCAAAGCCTTCCGGATACAGGGTGGTGAATTCGGGTATTATCGGTGAAATACTTTATACGACATATGACATGCGTGTTTCAAGTGAAGGTTACAGATGTATCATAAGTTTGGGTAAGCAGGATAATATAAAAAATGGGGATATACTAAAAGTATACCAGCAGGTAGATGAAAACGGTTTTGCCAGGAGTGTTCATATAGGTACAGTTCAGGTTATCTATACCGGTAGTGAAACAGCCACCGCTCTTATTTTGGACAGTAAACGGGAAATTTTAATAGGGGATGATGTAGTACTCCATAAAGTTGCTATCAGGTAATAATTTTTAGCTTGTATTTTCCTGTTAAAGCACATCAGACAGGCGGTCTGCATAAACAAACTGCCTGTCTAAGAGATAGTTATTATATTCCTAAAATATTGTATCCACTGTCTACATAAATAACTTCACCGGTAACTCCACTTGATAGGTTACTGCTTAAATAAACAGCGGTATTGGCCACATCGTCTCCTGTAACATTTCTTTTTAACGGTGAACGTTTTTCTATCTGAGCAAGTATTGTTTTGAATCCTGATATGCCGCTTGCAGCCAGTGTTTTTATGGGACCGGCGGAAATGGCATTAACTTTTATTCCTTTTTCTCCTAAATCATTGGCCAGATATCTGACAGATGATTCTAAAGCTGCCTTGGCTACACCCATAACATTATAGTTGTGAACAACTTTTACAGAACCGTAGTAAGTCATTGCTATGATGCTTGAGCCTTCTCCCATTAACGGCTCTGCATGTTTTGCCAATGCCACCAGAGAATAAGCACTTATATCCATGGCAATTCTAAAGCCTTCTCTGCTTGTATCCACAAATCTGCCCTTCAAATCTTCAGCCGGAGCAAAAGCTACAGCGTGAACCAATATATCAATGTTTCCCAATTTTTCTTTTGTTATTTCAAAAGTATTTTTAATATCTTCATCACTTGTAACATCGCATTTTACACAAAAGATTCCCCCCAGCTCTTCTGATATGGGCTCAACCCTTCTTTGCAATTTTTCACCTGCGTAGGTGAATCCCAGTTCCACCCCTTCTGCTTTTAATCTTTTGGCTATTGAATAGGCTATAGATTTTTGATTTGCAACTCCGAAAATAAGCGCTTTCTTACCTTTTAAATCCATGAAGACCTCCTTTTAATATTAAAGATATTTATTTATATCGTTTATGTAATTGATTCTGATTATTTCGCCTTTAAATTTCATATCACAATCAGGCAGAAAGACCGTTTTTAATCCGAATTTTTCAGCTTCTTTCAGTCTGCTGTCAATGTTGGCCGGTATTCGTACTTCTCCTGTAAGTCCCACTTCTCCCAGAAAAAGAGCATTTGCCGGGGGCTTGGTGTCATTAAACGACGAAATAAGGCAAGCACAAACAGCCAAATCAGCTGATGTTTCGTTAATCTTTAGACCTCCTGCAATATTCAGAAAAACATCTGCACCGGCAAGGTTAAGACCGCATCTCTTTTCCACAATTGCAAGAAGCATCTGCAGCCTGTTTAAATCAAATCCGTTAGCGTTTCTCTTGGGAAAGTTAAAATATGTATTGCTTACCAGAGCCTGCACTTCCACCAAAAAAGCCCTGGTGCCTTCCATTACCGAGGTCAAAACTTTTCCGGCGGTATTCTCTGTATCTTCTAAAAACTCAAAACCGCTTATTTCCACCAAACCTTCATTTCTCATTTCAAATAAACCCACCTCGTTGGTTGAGCCAAAACGATTTTTCACTGCCCTTAATATCCTTATACCTTTTGAATAGTCACCTTCAAAGTAGAGGACCGTGTCCACAAGATGCTCCAGAATTTTCGGGCCTGCGATTGCCCCTTCTTTGGTTACTTGCCCCACAATAAAAACGGTCAATCCTGAAGATTTTGCATATTCTACTAATTTGTAAGTAATAAATTTTACCTGGCTCACCGTACCGGCAGGAGATTTAAGCTCAGCAGATGCTATTGTTTGTACGGAATCCAAAACCAAAAAATCATATATTTTTGTGGTTATAATACTTTCAACATCGCTAAAATCTGTAGTGCTCAGAATATCAAGATCCATATTTGAGAGATTAAGTCTGTTTGCTCTCATTTTTATCTGAGGTCTTGATTCCTCGGAGGAAACGTAAAGCACTTTCTTAGCATTTTCGGAAAAGACAGAGGCAACCTGCAGCATAATTGTGGATTTGCCTACACCGGGTTCTCCCCCAACCAAAACAACAGAGCCTTTTACGCTTCCACCGCCTAATACCTGGTCGAGTTCCGAAATACCGGTGGAAAGTCTGTCTACATCTATGCCACTGACATCCTTCAGTTTGACAATATCCACATTTTTCTTGTTTGTTGAGTACTTTTTATCAGTCTCAGGGAACTTTTCCTCCATGCTGTTCCAGCTGCCACATTCCGGACAGCGCCCCGACCACTTTGGGCTGAGGTATCCGCACTGATTGCATATGTAATTTACTCTCTGTTTAGCCATAATATTATTTATACCTTTGCTCCGATAAGGTTGTACAGTTTAAAATATCAGTTTGTAGATTCGTCATTGTTTTGCAATAAATCGTCAACTGTAATTTGATAATTTCCGCTATCGGGGTGAATTGCAGGGCCGAGGTCAAGGTGTTCATAAGCTCTGGCCGTTGCCATTCTTCCTCTGGGTGTTTTTTTTATAAAACCGCAATAAATAAGAAAAGGCTCTATTACATCTTCCAGAGTGTCTCTTTCTTCGGATAATGTTGCCGCTATTGTGTCTACACCCACCGGACCGCCATCATATTTTTTTATTATCGATTCCAGATATCTCCTGTCAGATGTATCAAGCCCCAGACTGTCAATTTCCAAACGATCCAAACCGTGAGCAGCTATTTCTTTTTCGATTATACCTTTATTATAAACATCGGCAAAATCTCTTATCCGTCTTAGAATTCTGTGAGCTACCCTCGGTGTTCCTCTGCAACGCTTTGCTATTTCTTCTGCCGCATCCTGTGCTATGGTAAGATTCATTACTTCTCCGGCTCTTATGATAATGTCGGTAAGCTCATTGTTTCCGTAAAATTCCAGTCTGAAAATCATTCCAAAACGGTCCCTTAATGGGGAAGTTAACAAACCCATCCTTGTGGTGGCGCCGATTAGGGTAAATCGTTCCAGATCTATTTTGATTGTTCGTGCCGCTGGTCCCTGGCCAATAATAATATCAAGCTGAAAATCTTCCATTGCAGGATAAAGGATTTCTTCTACACTGGAATGAAGTCTGTGTATTTCATCGATAAAAAGGACATCACCTTCTGAAAGGTTTGTTAAGACGGCTGCCAAATCTCCCGGTTTTTCTATGACAGGACCGCTAGTGGCTTTTATGTTAACACCAAGTTCGTTTGCTATAATTGTGGCTAATGTGGTCTTACCTAACCCCGGAGGACCGTAAAAAAGGCAGTGATCCAGGCTTTCATTTCTGTTTTTTGCTGCTTCTAAAAAAACCTTTAGATTTTCTTTTATTTTGGACTGTCCTATATACTCATCCAGAATTTTTGGCCTGATTGACTGACTTGCTGTATCTTCAACAAGCTTGTCTTTTGAAAAGATGTCACTTTTTTCTTCATTATATTTGGATTCTTTATTAATCATTGTTGCTCCTTTACTCAGGTGTAAATTTATTGGTAGCTAATATAAAATATCAATAAATAAAAGAAATTGCAATGTTCTATATTTCTCATGCCCTCCCATTTTTCCCAATTAAGAATATTTTTAATATCGGCTGCTTCAAAATCCAGCTATCAGTTTAACCTATTGTAAAATTTATGACTGAGTAGTTTTTGAGGTGTTGCAGTGAAGAAAATTTGAATTTTTCATAAAAAAAGAATATGATTGTGGAGATTATCGAAGGTGGTAATATGCTGAATTTGCTTAATATTGTTTCCCCTATCTTTATTGTTTTGGGGTTGGGCAAATTTTTGTCCATGTTTGACCTGATACGTCAGGATTTTATTAATTCGGCAAATAAACTTATTTTTTTTGTATTGTTACCTGCACTGTTATTTTACAAAATTTCCCAGGCACATATATACAGCTCTTTTAATCTTAAACTGTTTACTGTTATGTGTGTTTCTGTGGTTGGGATATTCTTTTTTAGTTTTTTGATGGGTAATATATTTAATATTTCTAAAAGCCAGGTGGGAACATTTGCAATGAATAATTTCAGGGCGAACTATGCCTATATGGGTCTTCCCGTAAGTTATTATGCATTTGGCGATCAGGGTTTGATGATTGCAAGTTTGCTGATGGCTTTTATTGTCCCTCTTGTGAATCTTTTGTCTATTATTTCCCTTTCAGTTGGCTCTTCCAAAACAGTAAGTTTGTGGATTTTTATTAAAAATACACTTTTTAATCCTTTAGCCATTGCATGTATACTGGGTATTATTTTTTCTTTACTGCAGATTGAGTTATATAATTTTGTAAAAGAAACACTGGATTTATTGACAGGGGTTACATTGCCGCTGGCACTGTTATGTATTGGGGCAACAATGAAAAGTGAAATGGTAAAAGGTAACAAAATACTGCTTGCAAATACATTGTTAATAAAACTGATTTTGATGCCTCTGGTTGCTTTTGTTGCTCTGAAATTGCTTGACGGAAAGTTGAGTCTGCCGGATAAGGTTCTGGTAATAATGCTGTCTTCGCCTGCAGCAACGGTTAATTATGTTTTGGCTTCAGCGATGGAAGGTGATCCCGATGTGGCAAGCAGCGGTATTATTTTGACAACAGTTTTTTCCCTTTTTACATATATCATGTGGTTATGGTTTTTGTTTTGAACAACGCAATAAAAACGTTTAAGTAGAAACGTCCGTTTGGTTAGACTTACTACTGTTTTTTGCCACAGACAAACTTTTACTCCGGTCATTTTGGGTTATAGGCAATGTGTTAACTTATATGTACTCCCCCGGCTATTGCTTAAATTGCATATGTCAATTTTGCTAGCTCAGGTGCTGCTCTATTTTTCCAGCAAGAGTTTTTGTAACGAAGGTTACATGCTTTTGGCAGCAGAGAGCTAAAAATTTATGCTTATGTCCACCTGTTGACACCAGTATAACGATTATTTTTAATTAATATCGGCAGCTTGTATTGTGAAAATAATGCTGAATTTGGGGCTAACCAGACTAATTTGTTGTAAAAATATATTTTTAGTTTAAAATTACAAAATATTAGAAGCTGAAGGATCTTATATGAGATTTGGTTTTGACGAGAAATTCTTTAGAACGATCTTTGATAATGTATACAATGGGATATATGTAGTGGACGGCGAGGGCAGGACTCTTCTTGTTAATAAGACCTACGAGAAGATGTCCGGATTTGCCAATGAAGAGCTCGTCGGAAAGACACTTTACGATTTGGTTCATCATTACAAATATTTTTCAGGTGCAGCAAGCCTGCTTGTCCTTGAGCGCAAAAAACCTGCGACAATAACCTATAAAACAAAGACCGGCAAAAATCTCTTAGTAAAAGGCAGACCTATTCTTAATGATAATAACGAAATAGAATTAATTATTAATACTATATGGGATTTAACAGTGATAAAGTATAACGATGTGCTGGACAAAGATACTGCCAGAGACTCTTATTTGAAAGAAGAAGGTTTTATCGCCACAAGCGAAAAAATGACAGAGGTAATAGACACAGTTCTTAAACTTTCTAATACCAGTACCACAATATTACTCACCGGCGAAACAGGTGTGGGCAAAAGCGTGGTAGCCGAATTGGTGCACAGAACAAGCAATAGAAAAAACAATAAATTTTTAAAAGTAAATTGCGGGGCTATTCCGGAAGGTTTGATAGAATCAGAACTTTTCGGATATGAGCCGGGAGCCTTCACCGGGGCTGACAAAAAGGGTAAGCTTGGAATTTTCGAGTCGGCTGACAAAGGAACGGTATTTCTCGATGAAATTTCTGAACTGCCGTTTTCAGCTCAATCGAAACTGTTGTTGTTTTTGCAGGATAAAGAGTTTTTTAAAATCGGCGGAAGGAAATCTATAAAAACAGATACCAGAATAATCGCCGCAACAAATAAAAATTTATGGGAATTGGTAAAAAACGGAAAATTCAGAGAAGATCTGTACTATAGACTGAATGTGATTCCTATAAATGTCCCCGCATTAAGGGAAAGAACTGAAGATATTCCTGTGCTGGCAAAATATTTTCTCAATAAATTTAATCAGCATTACCATGCTTATAAATATTTTTCAGAAGAATTGCTGGAAGTAGCTCAATCGTTTGATTGGCCCGGTAATGTAAGGGAGCTGGAAAATGTAATAGAAAGGTTAATACTTCTATCCCCTAACCAGGAGCTAACAACTGAAGATTTTTACCGTATTCAGAAAAAAAGAAAAATAGTGCCTGAAAAGTCACTCCAAAACATGCTTGACAAATTTGAATATGAAATACTTGTTCAGGCTAAAAAGGAACATGTCACCACACGAAATATTGCTAAATCACTTGGTATCAGCCAACCTAAGGTTGTGAGGCTCCTCAAAAAGCATTCCCTAAATTAAAACAATTTTATACAGTAAAAACACTTTTGATTCACATTCTTATCGTTCGATTCACTTATGAATCAATATTTTATCTACCACCATCTGCTATTTAGACAATATATGTATATTTGATTCAAAAATAAATCAATATCCATCTGTATAACCTCTTAGTTAAGCCTTTTTATTTTGGAACACTTTTTGCTTATAGTAAAATATAGAATATCACAGAGGATGCATATGGTTCGGAAATTAACAAAGTTTTTTGTTAAACTGGTTCAAAGATATTTGCCCGACCCATTTTTGTTTGCAGTGGTTTTAACGTTTGTAGTGTTCTTGTTGGGGATAATTATAAACAAACAATCCCCGTTAGATATGGTGAAATATTGGGGGGAAGGATTTTGGAACCTTTTAACTTTCTCTATGCAGATGGTATTGATTTTAGTGACAGGTTTTGTACTGGCAAATAGTCCGTTTATTAAAAATATTCTAAAAAATATAGCAAAAGCTATGAAAAGCCCTGCACAGGCTGTTATGGTCACCACTTTTGTTGCCTTAATAGCAGCATGGATAAATTGGGGTTTTGGCTTGGTCATTGGGGCTTTAATTGCTAAAGAAATGGCAAAAACTGTAAAAGGTACAGATTATAGACTTTTGATAGCAAGTGGTTATATCGGTTTCTTGGTGTGGCATGCTGGTTTGGCAGGTTCTGTTCCGCTGACTATTGCCACTTCAGGGCATTTCTTAGAAGGTCAAATGGGGATCATTCCCACCTCAGAAACGATTTTCTCTATATTTAACCTGGTTCCTCTGATTATTTTGATAGTCACTCTCCCTTTTTTAACAAGATTTATGGCTCCACCTAAAGAGGAGACTTTTGAAATAGATCCGGAAATACTAAAAGCTGAAGAACAGGATACTATTAACGAAGCAAATGAAACTCCTGCTGACAAACTTGAAAACAGTGTGATTATTTCAATGTTGATAGGTATAATGGGGCTGGCTTATATTGTATTTTATTTCGCAACAAACGGTTTTAAATTAAATTTAAATATAGTGAATTTTACCTTCCTGTTTTTGGGTATATTACTCCACAAGACTCCAAGACGTTATCTTCATTCGCTCAATAATGCGGTAAAAGGTTCTGCAGGTATTATCTTACAATTCCCTTTTTATTCAGGAATTATGGGTATGATGATTGCTTCAGGTTTGGCCGCAACAATATCAGGATGGTTTGTGAGCATTTCCAGTGAAAGCACACTGCCTTTTTTTGCTTTTCTAAGTGCAGGTCTGGTTAACATTTTTGTTCCGTCCGGAGGAGGACAATGGGCTGTCCAGGGGCCGATTATGATTCCCGCCAGTATAGAGTTAGGAACACCCCTGGCAAAAACTGCGATGGCTGTCGCCTGGGGGGATGCCTGGACAAATATGATACAGCCTTTCTGGGCATTACCGGCACTAGGGATAGCAGGTTTAGGAGCAAGAGACATTATGGGCTACTGCGTGGTTGCCTTACTTTATAGTGGGGTTGTAGTCGGATTAACACTCCTGATCTTATAATGCTGAGGGAAAAAATGTTTACAGATGTTAACGGTTTAAAAATACATTATGATTTTAATGGAAAAATAGGTACTGATACCCCTGTTCTTTATATCCACGGAGCGGGAAACAGTTACCACTCATGGGTTAATCAGCTTGCAGCAGATATCAGGGGCTGTGTTCAGATAGCCCTTGATTTGCCGGGGCATGGAGACTCAGAAGGGTCTGGGTTTAAAAGTGTTGATGATTATGCAGATTTTGTGAAATTATTTGCAGATGCATTAGGCATAAGTAAATTTATCATAGCCGGTAATTCTATGGGTGGTGCCATTTCACAAACATTTGCCTTAAAATACCGGGATTATTTAAAAGGCATGGTTCTTATAGGCACAGGGGCAAAGCTGAGAGTTAAAAAAGAGATTTTAGAAGGGGTATTAAAAGGGGAGTCCTATTCAAATAAAGCCTACAGTAAAAAAACTGATTGTGAATTGGTAAAAGAAGCTGAAAAAGATTTTCACAAAACTTCTCCTCAAGTAAGACACGATGATTTTTATGCATGTGATAATTTTGATGTGATGGATCAAATATCCCGGATCAATATTCCCACTTTAATAATATGTGGAGAAGATGATGAACTGACTCCGGTTAAGTATTCTGAATATCTGCACAGTAAAATAAAACCTTCTGAATTAAAAATTATTTCAGAAGCCGGCCACATGGTTATGTGGGAAAAGCCTAAGGAAGTAAATGAAGCTATAGCTAATTTTGTAACTAATTTATAAAAGGAGTGTCAATATGGAAGATGTATATTTATTTGAAGCATTGAGAACGCCTTTCGGCTCTTTTGGCGGTTCTCTTTCAGATGTGCCGGCTACCGATTTGGCGACGACTGTTATCAGAGAAATCATAAAAAAGTATGATTTGCCAAGTGATGCTGTTGATGAAGTTATTTTAGGGCAGGTAATTCAGGGTGCCGCCAAACAGGCACCGGCAAGGCAGGCTATGCGCAATGCAGGTTTAAGTGATAAAACGCATGCCATGACAATAAACAAGGTGTGCGGCAGCGGCTTAAAATCCGTAATGCTTGCTGCCCAGTCTATAATGCTGGGAGATTCCGATCTGGTGCTGGCTGGTGGGATGGAGAGTATGTCTATGGCTCCTTATGCACTGGAAAAAGGGCGTTACGGCTATAGAATGGGCAATGGCAAAATAATAGATACTTTGATTGTTGACGCTCTGGAAGATCCATATTCCGGAAAGCACATGGGTGAAATCACAGAAGGGAGTATTGAGAAAAACAACATAAGCCGTGAAGAGCAGGATGAATATGCCATAAGGTCATATACACTTTCTCAAAAAGCCATCCAAAAAGGGATTTTTAAAGATGAGATCGTAGCAGTCACTAAAAAATCCAAAAAAGGCGATATTGTAGTAGATACCGATGAGGAACCCGGAAGAGGCAAAATCGAAAAAATCACAAGCCTGAAACCCGTTTTTAAAAAAGACGGTACTATTACAGCAGGCAATGCTTCCACAATAAATGACGGAGCAGCTGTACTTCTTGTGGGCAGTAAAAAAGCCGGAGAAAAATACGGATTGCGCCCTAAGGCAAAAATCATCGCTTATTCAACAAACAGTATACACCCCGATGATTTCGGCGAGGCCCCAATTGGTGCGATAGAAAAAATTCTGGCAAAATCAGGATTTAATAAAAATGATATAGATTTATATGAAATTAATGAGGCTTTTTCTGCCGTTCCTCTCATGGCAATCAAAAAACTCGGTCTTGAGTTTGATAAAGTCAATGTAAACGGCGGTGCTGTTTCGTTGGGTCATCCCGTTGGAGCAAGCGGAGGGAGGCTGGCTGCTACACTTTTGAGAGAGTTGATAGCAAGAGATAAAAAATATGGAATTGCATCACTATGTATCGGTGGCGGCGAATCCGTTGCTGTTTTAATTGAAAAAACTTAACGATTAAGGAGGGTTATGTAATGAACAAATTGTATAGCAATGCTAAAGAGGCTTTATCAGATGTCCTAAAAGACGGAATGTTGATTGCCGCCGGAGGTTTCGGGCTTTGCGGTATACCTGAGAATTTGATTAACGCATTAAGAGACAGTAAAGTTAAAAATTTGACAGTTGTCAGTAATAATGCCGGTGTGGATGATTTCGGTCTCGGTCTGCTGCTCCAAACAAGACAAATCAAAAAAATGATAGCATCCTATGTTGGTGAAAACAAAATTTTTGAACAGCAATACTTAAACGGAGAACTGGAACTTGAGCTTGTACCACAGGGGACGCTTTCTGAAAAATTAAGAGCGGGCGGAGCAGGAATCCCGGGATTTTATACCAGAACGGGTTATATGACGAAACTGACAGAGGGTAAAGAGATAAAAAACTTTAATGGTGTGGATTATGTTCTAGAGGAAGGCATTGTTCCGGATCTTTCCATTATTAAAGGATGGAAAGCCGATAAAGCCGGAAACGTAATTTTTCGATATACAGCAAATAACTACAATGAGCCGGCAGCCAAGGCCGGTAAAATGACAGTGGTGGAAGTTGAGGAAATTGTTGAAGTTGGCGAGCTTGATCCGCATTGCATACACCTGCCGGGGGTATATGTGGACAGACTTATCAAAGGTGAAAATTACGAAAAACCTATCGAACAAATAACTACTTCGGATTCCGGAGTATCGGCAAAAGGGTTTAATGAGAAAAGGGAATGGATGGCAAAAAGAATCGTCAAAGAGCTGGAAGACGGGGCATATGTTAATCTTGGTATAGGTATGCCGACCCTTGTGGCCAACTATATCCCTGAGGATATTGAAATTACCTTACATTCTGAAAACGGACTTATGGGTATCGGACCGTTTCCGAAAAGAGATGAGGTTGACCCTGACCTGATTAATGCGGGGAAACAAACTGTCACTTTCAAAAAAGGTGCTTCATTTTTCGACTCCTCCGAATCATTTGCAATGGTAAGAGGGGGGCATATCGATCTTTCGGTTCTTGGAGGTATGCAGGTGAGTAAATACGGTGATCTTGCCAACTGGATGATTCCGGGCAAGATGGTGAAAGGTCCCGGTGGAGGAATGGATCTGGTCAGTGGTGTTAAAAAGTTAATTATAATGATGGAGCATGTAGCCAAAGATGGCAGCCCCAAAATACTGGATGAGTGCAGTCTTCCCTTAACTGGTAAAAACGTCGTCAATATGCTTGTTACCGATAAAGGTGTTTTTAAAATAGATAAAAATAAGGGTTTGACACTCATTGAAATATCACCGTACTCAGATCTTGAAGATATAAAAACGTCAACTGGTTGTGATTTCCACGTGGCCGATAACCTGACAGGAGGATAAGAATGAAAAACAAAACAGCGATAATAACCGGTGCTGCCAGCGGCATCGGTTTGGCCATAGCAAAAAGATTTGCAGAGGATAAAGCCAACGTCGTCATGGCGGATATTAATGATAAAGACGGCATTAAAGAAGCGGAAAATATAAAAGCATACTTTGTGAAAAGTGATTTAACAAAAAAAGAGGATTGTAAGGCTCTGATCGATAAAGCTTACAATAAATACGGCCGGATTGATATTTTGGTTAACAATGCCGGTATCCAGCATGTTGCACCGATTGATGAATTCCCCGAAGAAAAATGGAACTTTATTATAAGCCTGATGCTCACAGCTCCTTTCCTACTGACTAAATACGCATGGAATTACTTAAAGGAGAATAAATGGGGCAGAGTAATAAATATAAACTCAGTTCATGGGCTAAGGGCGTCAGAGTTTAAATCGGCGTATATTTCCGCAAAACACGGGCTTATGGGCCTTACCAAAACTGCTGCGCTCGAAGGGGCGCCATACGGCATAACGGTTAACTCCATATGCCCGGCATATGTCAGAACTCCCTTAGTGGAAAATCAGATAAGTGATCAGGCAAAAACACACAATATTTCCGAAGATGAGGTAATTGAAAAAATAATGCTGAAAAAAGCATTTGTTAAGAAATTAATCGAGCCTTCGGAAGTTGCAGAGATAGCCTCGTTTCTTTGCAAGGATGCAGCTTCTACAATAACGGGGACATCCATAACCGCCGACTGCGGATGGACAGCGAGTTAAGTTAACAAATTATCATAGTTGTTCTGATCCCTTTTTGTTTAATAAAGATAAAAAAGGGATCTTTACTTTCTTAAAGAGACCTTTGCACAACTCTATTTAGTCATGCTGAATTTATTTCAGCATCTAATTATATCAGTAAGTTATGAGACCCTGAAACAAGTTCAGGGTGACAATTATGGAATTATGCAAAGGTCTCTTAAAATGATATTTTGTTAAAAGACTTTATTATAGATATCTTTTTATGGTTATTGTGGTTATTGTAATTGCTACAATACAGATGTAGGCAAAAACCAATTAGTGTTGTCCTGAACCAAACTGTAAAAGTGATAAAAACTAAGTGATTGCCGTAAAAATCTATGCTCAGAAATGAATAAAACTTGCAGCTAAATATATTAAAGGCAGTATATACACTACAGCCCTGATGTATAAGTTTTTCGTTATTCCGGGGATAAAAATACACATAATAAGCGGAATAAAAGTGGCCGAGCCTCTAAGCCCCATTGAAAGATAGCTCCACTCCAGTATCGTATTGTTTAACTCTGCAAGTACAACAAAAAATGCCATCATCAATAAAGCTGTTCCTATGACTCTCATTTTCAGGATGTCGTATTTCTCACTAAATTTTCCTGCACCAAGGACATCATTATATATGTTCGTTATTATTCCAAGGCAAAGACCTGAACCGGTCCCTAAAATTATTATCAGCATAAATACCATCAGTATGTCTGATAGAATGCCTGGAAAGTACTGTTGTATAAAAAAGGGCAAGGCTGCTGTATTGGATGATGCTATTTCAGGGTGATAAACACGTAAATACATGCCGACAAATACTCCGAAAAGACCTATTGGGGGAATTATTGCAGCACTTATAAAAGCTCCCTTACGGGCTTCTTTTACATTTTTTGCTGAAAAAATTGCCTGCAGGTATGTTTGTGTTGCCAGTACTCCGATAACCATTGATACAAGATCTATTGAGGCTTTTTTTGAGCCGTAACTAAAAAGGCTCAGCCATTTGGTACCTTCTGGAAGCTGGCTGATTACATTATTCAGACCGTTGCCTTTTACCAGGGCAATAAGAAAGCAGCCAAAAGTCAAAATATAAAGCATAAAAATTTTTATTTTCCCAACGAAGGCAGTACTCTTTATCCCACCGCTTAAAACAAAAATACCAAGTAAAATAGTTGAAAAAAAAGAAGCGGTTTTTAAATTTAGATTGAAAATTATCATGATAATTGCAGCAGAAGCCAAAATCTGAGCTATAATGTGTATAAAAATACCAGCAGAGGTCAGAATACTACTATATTTTCTGAAATTTTTTCCAAAATAATGTCCTATATACTCGGAAATGGTTATTGTGTCCCTGTTGCGCATGGGTGCGGCAAAAAATAGCCCCAGTAAAAGACAGGCAATGCTGCAACCCAGTGTAAATATCCATGCCGCAAGACCGTACGTATATGCCATCTGGACTGTGCCGATTGTCGATGCTCCTCCCACCATTGTTCCTACTATGGTGGCAGTCACAGAAAAAGACATGGCCTGTCTGCCGCCTAAAGAAAAATCAGAAGAACTTTTCGTATTCCTGCCGGTATTAAGTACCAGCAGAGTGAAAAACAGTAAGGTAAATGTAAATATAATTTTGTCCAATTTGCCCTCTGCTCCGGAATTCTATTCTCTTTTAAAAAATATACATCAAATATACTAAATTGTGAATACTTCTGAACTCTGGAATCCCCCTATTTATGTAATAGGATTATATCTAATAATATACAGGCTAAGTTCATATAAAAAAGCAGTTTTATATAAATTTTGGGTGACATTAGAATTATTCTATATTATTCTGTGGGCAAAAAATAGTTTATGTTTTTTGCAAAGCTGATATAATATAGAAAACTGTTTGGAGGTGGATTATATGTTTAAAAGAATTTTGAGTGTGATTATTGTTGGAGTTTTTTTTCTGGCTCTGTCTTTGCCGCAGGCCAAAGCTGATGAGAAAAATCTCATTATAGCAACAGCCACAACAGGTGGGACATACTATCCAGTTGGTGTTGCCATTGGGACATTAATCAGTATTAAGCTTGCAAAAGAACACGGAATTACCGCCACCGCGATTAATTCTGCCGGTTCCGGTGAAAATGTTCAGATGCTGAAAAACAATGAAGCAGATTTCGGTATTTTGCAGGCACTTTTTGGTTTGAATGCCTACAGAGGGGAAGGCCCTTATGAGGGCAATCCTGTGAAGGATTTCAGGGCTGTTACCATGTTGTGGAAAAATGTAGAGCATTTTGCTATTTTGGATGATTATGTGAAAACAGGGACTGCTGCTGATCTGCAAAATTTCCCTGCCAAATTTTCCATTGGTAAAAGGGGAAGTGGTACAGAAGGCTCAGGACGTACGATACTGAAGGCTTTAGGCATTGAGCCTGACAGCCTGAATCTTGAATACCTGGGGTATAATGCTTCTGTACAGGCAATGATAGACAAGAGAATCGGTGGTGCAAATATTCCGGCGGGACCTCCTGTTGCTGCTATTACTCAACTTTATGCTCAGATGGGCAAAAAAGCTACTGTATTGGATTTTACAGATGAACAGCTGGCTAAAATAAGGGAAAGTTATCCTATTTGGACACGATATGTCATTGATGCAGGTGTTTATCCCGGACAAAAGGAACCTATTAATACTATTGCCCAGCCTAATTTACTTGTTGTAAGAAAGGGGTTGTCTGAGGAAGTTGTGTATCAGGTTACAAAAACTATTTATGAAAATCTTCCTTTTTTAAACAATATTCACAAAGCAACCAAAGCAATGAGTCTTGAGGAGGCTTTGGATGGACTACCTGTACCGCTTCACCCCGGTGCCGCAAGATATTATGAAGAAGCAGGATTGGATATTCCGGAAGAACTGAGAGATTAAAAGACAGCAGCCGGTATACCGGCTGCTGCTTATAACCTATTTTTTTAAGACGTTGTTCTAAAATGTTATTTGGGGAGCTAAATGAGCAAAGTTGATGATCTGCTTGAGAGTAAAGATAAAAATGTAGAGGATTCCGGGGAAGTTCTTACATACAGGAGAAGTTTCAGTGGATGGCAAAAGTATGCTTTATACTGGTTTGCCATTATTATGTCTTTATTTCATCTCTGGATTAATACTATAGGCGTAATGCCTGAAATACAGCGGAATGCTATGCATTTCGGTTTTGTAGTCTTCTTAGGTTATTTGTTTTATCCTATGAAAAAGAAATGGGCAGATAAGACTATTTGGCTTGATACACTGCTGGCTGTACTTGCGATGGTTGTGGCAGTCTATCTTGTTTTATTTGAGGATGCACTTCATGCCAGAAATGAAGTACCTATACTAAGGGATCTTATTTTTGCTAGCATAGCTATAATTCTTATGTTGGAAGTTACGAGGAGAACAGCTGGCTGGCTCATTCCTTCATTGGCGGGTTTTTTTATTGCATATGCTCTGTTTTTGGGGAAATTTTTTGGAGGGATGTGGAGTTTTTCAGGGGTAAGTATTGAACGTCTTTTGTACAGGATGTATTTTGCTCCGGATGGCTTATTTGGAACAATTGCGACTATTTCATCCACTTTTGTTTTTCTCTTTGTTCTTTTTGCTGCTTTCCTTCTCAAGTCAGGTGCCGGGGAATTTATTATAAAACTTGCTGTGTCACTACTCGGACATACCACAGGGGGACCTGCAAAAATGGCTGTTTTTGCCAGTGGATTAATGGGCTCAATTTCGGGGAGTGCTGTTGCAAATACAGTGGGGACCGGTTCAATAACTATCCCTATGATGAAAAGAATGGGGTTTAAACCCCAGTTTGCAGGGGGTGTGGAAGCCGCTGCAAGTACCGGTGGTCAGCTTATGCCTCCTATTATGGGTGCCGGAGCTTTTATTATGGCCCAATGGACGCAAATTTCTTACCTGAAAATTATAGCAGTAGCGTTTATCCCGGCAATTATGTACTTCGTGAGCGTTGCTTTCTTTATACATTTAAGGGCAAAAAAGCGGGGTCTCAAACCTATACCGAAAGAGGATTTACCCAGAACAAGGGATGTTCTGAAAGAGGGCTGGAATTTTTTTATCCCTATCGGTGTACTTATGTATCTTCTTATTCAAGGCTATACCCCCACTTATGCAGCTTCCATAGGTATCATTTCTATTGTGGTGGCAAGCTGGTTTAACAAGAATACACGTATGATGCCCAAAGATATTTTGGATGGACTGGCTCTCGGTGGACAGAATATGGTAAGTACCGGGGTAATTTTGTTGTGTTCCGGTATAGTAGTGGGTATTGTACTGATGGTTGGTATGGGTATCAAATTTTCCATGTTGATTTCCAGTATCGCTGATGGCAGCTTATTAATTACTATTGTTCTGGTTGCACTTGCATCATTGATTCTTGGGATGGGCTTACCGGTGACTGCATCGTATATTGTTCTGGCTGTGCTTGCTGCACCGTCTATCGAGGCATTAATGTTGAAGGACCATCTTATTGCAAATTTTGGTTTGACTGCACAACAGGCAATGGATCCCAATGTGGTTAACAATATGATTAGTTTGATACCGAAAGAAGTTGCAGAAGGTTCGCTGTTGGCTGCGCATCTGCTCATTTTCTGGTATTCTCAGGATGCCAATGTGACTCCTCCTGTATGTCTTGCTGCTTACACAGCTGCCGGGATTGCAGGTAGTGACCCTCTGAAAACGGGAATGGAGTCCTGGAAGCTTGCCAAAGGGTTGTACATTATACCGATAATGTTTATTTACGATCCTGCTATACTTTTTCAGGGACCTCTGATAAGGACACTGGAAAATATATTTACCGGAACGCTGGGGCTTTTTGTTTTTGCATCATTTTTTGAAGGGTACTATTTTCGCATTATAAACTGGGTTGAACGCATTGTCATTGCCGTTGCCGCTTTAATGCTGTTTTGGCCGGAAACATTCACGAATATCGGAGGTATTATACTTGTTATTCTGATGTGGTTTTACTGTACCAGAGTGAAACGGGATACACAGGCAAGTGTAGCGGCCTGATTGTTTGAAAAGCGTTGGCGGATTTATTTCCGCCAGCTTTTGATATATTATTATTAGCCAAGATACTTGAAGTTATAAGGAAGATTTTTTTCCAGTATTTTTACTTTGTCCATATTTGTGAGTAATTCCCCAAGGCTGTCATAGGTCCCTGCTAAAAAATCTTTCTTTGCGTTTTGATTAATTTGAAAACGGTAGCTTTTTGCTGAGCTTTTTAAGGTTTCAGTCTCAATATCTATTATCAGTTTTTCTCCGGGATTTTCTTTTATATACCCCTCAAGTTCTTTTATGTCACTATGGGGCAAAATTATACAAGCAATTCCCAATGTCGTTGCATTACCATGAAAAATTTCCGCAAAGCTTTCAGCAATTATAGCATTGAAGCCTGCGCGTTTTATCGCCTGTGGTGCATGCTCTCTTGAAGAGCCGCATCCGAAATTGGCTCCTGAAATGATAATGTTTGCATTCTTATACTTTGGATTGTTCAGGGGGTGATTTTTTGGTGTACCGTCGCTTTCGAACCTGTCATCGTAGAAAACAAATTCACCCAGACCGTCAAAAGTCACGCATTTAAGATATCGTGCAGGAATTATCCTGTCCGTGTCTATATCATCAATAACTAAAGGTAGAGCGGTGCCCTTTATCTGATTAATAGGTTTTATGGACATTTTTTGCCTCCTATAAATTAAAAATTTTTCTGGCATCACTGATTTTGCCAGTGACTGCAGCAGCGGCTGCCATTACGGGGCTTAACAGAACTGTCCTGCCTGAAGAGGAACCCTGACGGCCTTTAAAATTTCTGTTTGATGTTGAAGCACAAAGCTGTTCACCTTCCAGCTTGTCCGGATTCATCGCCAGACACATTGAGCATCCGGGCATTCTCCATTGAAATCCTGCTTCTGTAAAAATTCTATCAAGCCCTTCGGCTTCAGCCTGTTTTTTGACAGAAAAAGAGCCGGGGACAACAAGTGCTGTGATATTATTTGCCACTTTTTTACCTTTGAGGACATTTGCTGCCTCTCTTAAATCCTCAATTCTTCCGTTAGTGCAGCTTCCGATAAAAACCACATCGACTTTTGTCCCTTCAATAGGTTTATTTGGTTGAAGTTTCATATATTCCAGAGCTTCCTTATCACCTTCTGTGACTGGTTCGGGAATATTCTCATCAATACCTATGCATTGGGCAGGATTGATACCCCAGGTTACTGTGGGTTTGATATTTTCTGCATTAAAACTGATTTTATCATCGTAATTGGCATCTTCGTCTGACTTTATGCTTTCCCAATACCTGACTGCCTTGTCCCATTTATCTGCTCCGGGGGCGTATGGCTTTCCTTTTAAAAATGCGTATGTTTTTTCATCGGGATTGATATATCCCACTCTTGCGCCGCCTTCTATAGCCATATTGCAGACAGTCATTCTTCCCTCCATAGAAAGGGATTCTATTGTACTGCCACCAAATTCGTAAGCATAGCCGATTCCGCCGTTAACTCCCAATTTTCTGATAATATGCAGTATTACGTCTTTGGCATATACACCTTTACCAAGACTTCCGTTAACATCCACCCTTCTTACTTTAAAAGGACTCATTGCAAGTGACTGTGTAGCTAAAACATCTCTAACCTGGCTTGTCCCTATGCCAAATGAAACAGCTCCAAAAGCACCGTGAGTGGCAGTATGTGAATCCCCACAGACCATTGTTATTCCGGGCTGCGTCAATCCCATTTCCGGACCTACAATGTGTACGACGCCCTGTTCTTCACTTTCGGGGCTAAAAAACTTTATGTGATGTTTTTTCGTATTATTTTCAATGGCTTTCATCATTTCTTCGGCTATTTTATCCCTGAAGGGGCGTTCTGTATTATCAGTGGGTATAATATGATCACAGGTGGCGAATGTTCGCTCGGGAAATGCTACGTTAAGCCCTAATTCATCAAGCATAGCGAATGCCTGAGGGCTCGTCACCTCGTGGATAAGATGCAGACCAATAAAAAGCTGATATTTGCCGCCCTTCAATTCAGCCACTTTGTGTTTGTCAAAGACCTTCTGGAATAATGTTTTTCCCATTTGCACACCTCAATTTAGTCTGATGCAGGGGAATATAGTTTATTTTTTCTTTTTTTTCAAATGAAAGTTTAGTATTGCCAAAAAAAATTCAACAAAACAAAAAAATGAATTTCTGAAAATTTTCTCTTGATTTTTTTTTCATGATTTATATAAATATAAAAGCTGTTAGCACTCGATGATGGTGACTGCTAATAAAATAAAATATAAAACAACGAAGGAGGTAGCGATGCCAAAAATTAAGCCGCTGCATGACAGAGTTTTGGTTCAACGTGTGGAAGCAGAAGAAAAGACTGCATCAGGGATTATCATCCCTGACAGTGCTAAGGAAAAACCGCAGGAAGGTAAGGTTATTGCTGTGGGACCGGGTAAAGTTCTTGATAATGGTTCAAAATTAGAGCTTACTGTGAAAGCTGGGGACAAAGTGTTATTCAGCAAGTATGCCGGAACGGAAATTTCATTGGATGGTGAAGATTATCTGATAATGAGAGAAGATGATATTTTAGGAATTATTCAGTAAGGTTGGAGGTGATATAATGGCAAAAGCAATTACATTTAGCGAAGAAGCAAGACAGGCAATTTTAAGAGGTGTAGATAAGCTGGCAAATGCAGTTAAGGTTACTTTGGGACCTAAAGGAAGAAATGTATTGATAGAGAAAAAGTTCGGCGCACCGACAGTAACTAAGGATGGTGTTACCGTTGCTAAAGAGATTGAGCTGGAAGATCCATTGGAAAATCTCGGTGCCCAAATGGTTAAAGAGGTGGCTTCAAAAACTAGTGATGTAGCCGGTGACGGTACCACTACTGCTACTGTTTTAGCACAGGCACTGTATAAAGAAGGTATGAAGAACGTCGTTGCCGGTGCCAATCCGATGGAACTCAAAAGGGGCGTTGAAAAAGCTGTAGAAAAAGTGGTTGAGAAGCTTTCCAGTATATCCAAGACAATCTCTGATAAGAAAGAGATTGCGCAAGTGGGTACAATTTCTGCAAACAATGACTCCGAAATCGGTGAAATTATTGCTGATGCTATGGATAGAGTAGGTAAAGACGGTGTAATCACAATTGAGGAAAACAAGTCAACAGATACAGTGCTTGAAGTTGTTGAAGGTATGCAGTTTGATCGTGGATACCTTTCACCATACTTTGTAACAGATACTGAGTCGATGGAAGCTTCCTTTGAAAATGCTTATATTCTTATCTATGACAAGAAAATATCAAATATGAAAGATGTTTTGCCTGTTTTGGAACAGGTGGCAAAACAGAGTGCTCCTTTTGTCATAATAGCTGAAGATATAGAAGGCGAAGCGTTGGCAACTCTTGTTGTAAACAAACTCAGAGGAACACTAAATTGTGCTGCAGTGAAAGCACCCGGTTTTGGAGACAGAAGAAAAGAAATGCTTAAAGATATAGCTGTTCTTACAGGTGGGCAGGTTATCAGTGAAGATGTTGGTCTCAAGCTTGAAACCGCTCAGCTGAGTGATCTTGGTAAAGCCAAGAAAATTACAATAGATAAGGAAAACACAACTATTGTTGAGGGTGACGGTAAGACAGAAGATATTCAGGCACGTGTAAATCAAATCAAAAAGCAGATTGAAGATTCCACAAGTGACTACGACAAAGAAAAACTTCAGGAAAGGCTTGCCAAGCTTGTTGGCGGTGTTGCAGTGATAAAAGTAGGAGCGGCAACAGAAACCGAAATGAAGGAAAAGAAAGCAAGGGTTGAAGATGCTCTGAACGCCACAAAGGCAGCTGTGGAAGAAGGTATTGTTGCAGGTGGAGGAGTAGCCCTTGTGCGCGCAATGAAAGTTCTTGATGATTTGAATCTTGAAGGTGACGAGCAAATAGGTGTGGATTTAATCAAGAAATCTCTGGTATATCCTTTGAGGCAGATTGCTGAAAATGCAGGTTTTGAAGGCTCCATTGTTGTTAACAAAATAAAAGAATCAAAGGATGATAATTACGGCTTTAATGCTGCCACAGAGACCTACATGGATCTCATTGAAGCAGGCGTTATCGATCCTACAAAGGTAACAAGAAGTGCATTGCAGAATGCGGCTTCCGTTGCCAGTCTCATGTTGACTACTGAAGCAATGATAACCGAAATTCCAGAAAAGGAAAATAACGCCGGCGGTGCTCCCGATATGGGAGGAATGGGCGGCATGGGAGGAATGGGTGGCATGATGTAAGCCATTCCCCTTCCTAAAGCATAATAAAAATGAGGCCGGCGATAAGCCGGCCTTTTATAGTTTATGGGTTATTAGCTGTTTTATTAAAACTAAGGGTTTGATGTTTTTAAATTTTAAAATAAACGAAGCTATACTTTTATCTAATTTTTTAAAAAATATCGCCAATAGAAGATCGCCTAAGAAAGCTGAAAAAAGGCCGACAAAAACGATTAATGCTATAATTAGTATTTCCATATCTAACTCCTTAAAAGGATAATCGGCATGTAAACCAGAAAAATAAGTTAAAAGCAAAAAATTGTGCAAATAAACTTTAATCAGAATATATCCAACTTTTTACTGCTAAGAAATTACACTCCTATATAAATTTTTCCAATACTAACGGTGTAATCCGGTACTATTTCATTTTAAAAATTTTGACAGCAGCAGGAATACCTACATATGCGATATCTGACTCGCAATTCCTGCTATTATAAATTATCTGTTAAGCGTATCGGCAATGCGTTTTGCAAATTTACACATGTCGTCATCAGAAGCATATTTTTTCTTGTCAATTCTCGTCATTACCTGGTCATTCTTGTGTCTGGGAATTATATGAAGATGTGAATGGAATATTTCCTGTCCACCTTCGGCTTCTATATTCTGTATAAGATTCAGCCCCTCACATTTAAGAGCCTCTTTTATCCCTGCGGCTATCTTCTTTGCAACGGGATAGGTTTTTGAGGATATATCCTCCGGTGCATCAAGGATATTCCTGAAGTGTTTTTTGGGAATTAACAGAGTGTGACCAAAATTTATTGGATTTATATCAAGTATTGCCACAAAATTATCATCTTCGTATATTCTGTGACATGGAATTTCGCCTTCAATTATTTTGCAAAAAAGACAATCCATAGAGATTCCTCCTATTAGTTAATTGACAGTAGATTCATTATAAATTATTATTAACCAAAATTAAGAAAAAGTAAAGAGACTATGATAAACTATATATTTGACCTGGATAATACGCTGTATCCCCCTAATGCGGGGATAATGAGAAAAATTGATGAGCGTATTAACAGGTTTATGATTGAAAAAGTTGGGATTCCTGAAAGGGAAGTTGATAAGCTTAGACAGGATTATCGGAAGCGCTACGGTGTAACACTTAATGGCCTTATGTTTCACCATCTCACAAATCCTTCAGATTATCTTGAGTATGTACACGATATAAACTATGATAAATATATAAAAAAAGACAGAAAACTGCGCAAAATACTTAAAAATATCAACGGATATTGTGCTGTTTTTACAAATGGCTCAAAAGCTCATGCAGTAAATGTATTAAATACGTTGGGCGTAATAGATTGTTTTTCAGATATTTTTTCAATTGAGGATGCAGGCTATAATCCGAAACCGAATAAAGAGAGCTACTGCCGCTTTATTGAAATTACTGGGATTGATCCCTCTGACTCGATTTTTTTTGAAGATATGCATGTTAATTTAGAATCTGCCGGAGCGATTGGGTTTAAAACAGCTCTTGTCTGGGGCGAATACGACAGTCAGTTTGATTATTATTTTTCTTCTATTTATGATATTATAGACCTAAACAGTCAGGTATGATTAATGAATGATGAGTTGTTTAATATTTACGAATATTTTTCACATAACTTCAGGACGTTCACATCAACGATAGTTGCGGGCATAGAAGTGCTTAAGCTTGACTTTGATGTGGATAAGAAGTCTGGTGTAGCAAGTATTTACGAAAGCAGTTATTTGCTGGATTTATATGACAATGCTTTTAACATCTGTCTCAAGCATGTGTTGGGAAAAAATGACAATTTATCGAAAAGTAATTTTAAGCCTTTGAACACTGTAGAAAAGTTACTTGATGAGTTTGATGATTTGATAAAACTGAAGCAGATAACAGTAAGTATCGAAAATATGGCTGAAAATGGTGTTGCTGGGTATGAGTTTGTCTATAAAAATCTGTTTCAGATTATAATCTATGAAATTGTCAGGGTTTCTCAGGGGGACATTGATATAAGATTTTGGGACTCAGAAATACAGGTGTGTTACGAAGAAATTACAGAAAATCTCCCTGATATTTTTTCGATTTTTAAGGAAATTTTGAAAAAATATGATATGTTATTTTTTTATGAAAACAATAGGGTTATCTTGGAGTTTCTATGAAAATATTAATTGCAGATGATGAACTGAGGCTTAGGAAAGTAGTTGCCCTTCATTTAAAAAAAGCACAATATGATGTTACGGAAGCCAGCAATGGACGTCAGGCGGTTAAATTGGCCGAAAACAACGAATTTCAATGTATTGTGCTGGATGTTATGATGCCGGAAATGGACGGAATTGAAGCATGCGGGAAAATAAGGGAAAAAATCGGAGATTCTGTTCCTATCATAATGCTGACTGCGAAGGCGGATGCCAGCGATATTGATGCGGGTATAGAAGCGGGAGCGGACGCATACCTTACAAAGCCGTTCAGCCCCAAGGAACTTATAGAAAAGATAAAAGGTTTTGTTGAAAATGGAAAAACGGAATGAATAAAATTATTGCTGTTATTTTTGGGGATGTGGAAATAAACAGTAGTGGCGGTTTTGACATTGGCAGGAATGGGCAATTTAATTTCAAAAGGTGATTTGTTGATAACGGTATATTTTGAAGGCAGCAAAAAATCAAAGGATGAATTTGAAGCAATTTTGAAATTTCCTTTAAGTGATTCATTATCAGCCAGCATATTGGTATATGAAATTAACGCTGCTGATGATATCAATAATATCTCTGTAAGTAAAAATAAGCCTGTTTTTCTTTATATTACTGTCAAAGACAGGGATATTTTCAGTAAAGCAAAATCCCTGAAACCGAGCGGTATTTTGTTTCCTCCATTAAATACTGAGATAGTAAATGATAAAATTGAAAATGTATATAATGCCTTTTATTCAGAAAATCCTAACAATATACACGATCAGGAAGCACTTAAAGCCAAAATTCTGGCAAAAGCCGAAAACATCCCCCCTCTGCCTACAATTGCAAAGGAACTTGTTTTGCTGACTACAAACGAGAAAGCTGATACAAAAGATATAATAAAAAAAATAAAACAGGACCAGGGTCTTTCTTCAAAAGTTCTGAAGCTTGTGAACTCTCCCTTTTACGGCATCAGGAAAGAAATTAGTTCAATAGACAGAGCAGCACTCCTGCTTGGTATGTCCACTATTAAGAATCTTGCTTTAGCGTTAACAACACAGTCTTTTTTTGCTAAAGATTTTGCCGTATATAAAACTACAGGTGAAAAGCTCTGGCTGCATTCTTTTAACACGGCAAGAATATGTGAGGCTATTGCTTCTCTTGAAGGGGGTATGGATACTGATGCCGCCTATCTATGCGGACTTATGCATGACATAGGTAAAACCGTACTTGTGGATTTTATGAAAAGTAAAGGAACTTCTCCGGAGCTTGAAAAAAAGCAGGTGGGACTGGATCATCAAAAAGTGGCAGAAGTTATCCTAAGAAAATGGGGTGTGGCTGAATATATTATAAATGCAATCGGTAATCATCATGAACTGTCTTCGGGCAAACTTGCATCTGTTATATATTTTGCCAACCTTATTGATCATTATCCCGAAGATTTTAATGATTTATGTGAAACTGTAGCACAAATACTGAGAATCAGTTACTATGACCTGCAGCCCAAAATTAATGCTTTAATTAAGGATGATGAAAATTTTGGATCAATCTGATAAAAAAATCTTCGATGTTTTTATTTCAAACAGCCTGACAGAATTCTTTGCTAATTTGAAAAATTTGTTGATTTCCTGGGGGGTTGAGTCGTTTACTGTATGGCGTTTGAATGAAAATCTGTCTGATCTCGAATACTGTGTAAACTATTCAATAGACATGCCGCTAACACCGGATGACATTGGTTTCAACAATGAAAATACAGCAGTGTATAACAGAGCTCTGGAATTTTTTGATGATAAATATTTAGTCAATTTAGGATTGTTGTTCAGATATCATAATATCAATATTGGTTTTCTTCTCATTCATTCTGAAATTGACAGTGTGTTAAAACAAAATATTGTTGATCTGAATCATTACTTCTCAAAGGTATCCTATGGATTATTTCTCAAAGAGAAAAGAACTGATATATATTTGGAATACCAAAAGAAAATAGATTTTATAATGCAGGCGAGTTCCATTTTAAAAAATCTTGAGCCTGATTCTGTTATTAATGCTTCCATGTATTCTTTTATGAATATTTTTTCCGCTGAAGCCGCGTGTACTTATCACAGTGGAAGTTTTTACAATATAGGGATAAAAGATATTGATATAAGGGAACATATTTATGTAAACAATAAACCGTTGTTCGAATATCTCGACGGCATTGACCACAATATTTTTATTGAAAACGACATTTACTGTGAAAACCTGAATGTAAAAAATATTCTTGCTATTAAACAGGAATTTGAAGATATTACATTGATTTTTTTCAATCTGCATGAGGATGTTAGCGGCGATGACGAATTTGTGTCTCTGGCTTCATCTATAGTGGGTATTGCTTTTGAAAACGCACGGAATCACCAGAAAACGGTGGATTTTAAACTTGAAGATGCTGAGATGAGAAAAACTGTGGAAATTTTAGATAAATTTGTTCCTTCAGAAATTGTGGTTAATGACACTTATCAATTATATGGTGCCAGTTACCCTGCAAAGCGTGCCGGCGGGGATTTTATCTCAGCATATCATTCTGATAGTAAATTGGTTTTTGTACTTGAAGATGTCTGTGGTAAAGGATATTCGGCGGCTATTATTACTGTTGCATTAAGTGTTATAAGTGAAATGCATAAATCCCATCTGATAGAAAAACCTATTCTGGAGATTATCCTAAAAGTTAACAAATTCTTTCTTAATCGCCAGCTTGGTGGCAGGTTTGTTACAGGTTTTGTGGGAGTTTATGAGAATGACAATGGAGTGTTACGTTATATTTCGTTAGGACATGAGCCTGCAATTCTTTTGAGGAAAGGCGGCAAGGTTGAATATCTTCATTCTGAGTTTATGCCTATAGGTATTATTGAGGAAAATTACAGTATGGCCAGCGTAAAGATTGATAGTGGTGATAAGCTGTTTGTATATAGTGATGGTCTTACTGAATATAGGAGTCTTGCAGAAATTGTGGAGCTTTTGATGAGAAATTCGGGATTAAGTCCAGATGAAACGGTGAAAAAACTTTATGCCGATTTAGTGAATGATCCTGAAAAGCAAAAGGATGATTTTACCTGTATAATGGTTAATTTTTAAATAATGAGTTAATTATAGGAGGAGTTTTGGAAGATAAGTCCCGGAATATACAGCAAATGTTTGATAATATTGCACATAGATACGACCTGTTGAACAGGATATTAAGCTTTCGCAGGGACGTAGCGTGGCGGAAAAAAGCGATAAAACTCATGGATATCAAAAAAGGACAACGTGTTCTTGATGTGGCTTGTGGTACAGGGGATATGATTACTGAGCTGCGCAAGCAGATTGGTTTTGTGGATATAGTGGGGACAGATTTTAGTAAAAATATGCTTGTGAAAGCTGTTGAAAAAGGTGTTGATGCCGATTTGCTGGCAGGGGATGCTCATTTTTTACCGTTTAAAAATAAAAGTTTTGATAAAATAATGATAGCTTTTGGTTTCAGGAATGTGACAGATAAAGAGCAAGGATTATCAGAGTTTTACAGAATACTAAAAGATGACGGGCGTCTTTGTATTTTGGAGTTTTCACAACCTGAAGGACCTCTTTTCGGTAGATTGTACAAATTTTACTTCAGAAAGGTTTTACCTTTTATGGGTGGGATTATCTCCGGCAATAAGAATGCTTATGAATACTTGCCTGAGTCTGTTTATAAATTCCCGAAAAAAGATTTGTACAAAGCAATGATTCTGAATGCAGGTTTCAAAAAGGTGGAATTTAACCCCATGACATTCGGCATCTGTGATGCCACGATTTGTTATAAGTAAATAAATAACGGAGGATATATGGCTTACAAAGATTTAAGAGCCTTTATAAAGACACTTGAAAAGGCTGGAGAGTTGATTAGAGTAAAAGAAGAAGTTGATCCTGTTCTGGAAGTTACTGAGATTACAGACAGAGTTTCTAAAAAAAGAGGTCCTGCCCTTTTGTTTGAGAATGTCAAGAATTCCCAGCATTCAATACTTATTAATGCTTTTGGCTCCGAAAAACGAATGAATCTTTCTTTGGAAGTTGATGACCTTAATGATCTGGGGAAAAGGATTATTAACCTGGTGGATAGAAATGTACCCCAAAATTTTATGGATAAGTTAAAATCACTACCTATGCTGAAGGAGCTTAATCAGATTCTTCCGAAGTTCGTTAAAACGGGCCCATGTAAAGAAGTGATTGTAAAAGGTGACGATATCGATATTGAAAAATTTCCCATTTTGCAGTGCTGGCCTATGGACGGAGGTAAATTTATTACTATGCCCAATGTGTTTACCAAGGATCCGGAAACCGGGGCTAGAAACTGCGGGATGTATCGTATGCATGTTTATGATGCTAAAACTACCGGCATGCATTGGCACCTGCATCATCACGGTGCTGATCACTTCAGAAAGGCAAAAAAAATGGGGCTGGAAAAAATTGATGTGGCTGTTGTTCTGGGGAGTGATCCTGCTGTGACATATTCAGCCACAGCTCCTGTACCTGACGGTGTTGATGAGATGTTGCTGGCTGGTTTTATCAGAAAAAGCTCTGTGGAACTTGTGAAGTGCGAAACAGTTGATCTGGAAGTTCCGGCTAACAGTGAAATAGTTATAGAAGGCTATGTGAATACTGATGAATTCCGGACAGAGGGACCTTTTGGCGATCATACCGGATATTATTCTTTGGCTGATTCTTATCCTGTATTTCACATAACATGTATTACTCACAGAAAAGACGCAATTTATCCGGCTACAATAGTTGGCAAACCTCCCATGGAGGACTGTTATATGGGAGTGGCAACGGGAAAAATATTTTTACCTTTGTTAAAAAAGCAGGTTCCTGAGATAGTGGATATGGCTCTTCCGCTGGAAGGTGTTTTTCATAATATGATGTTTATTTCTATTAACAAAAAATATCCTCAGCATGCCAAGAAGATTATGAATTTTGTCTGGGGTACCGGCCAGATGATGTTTACAAAAATGATTGTTGTGGTAGATGATGATGTGGATGTTCATAATACCTCTGAAGTTTTGTGGCGCATGGGCAACAATGTCGACTGGCAGAGAGATACTGTTATCACAGAAGGTCCTCTGGATGCTTTGGATCACTCTTCACCTTTTGCCCACTGGGGATCAAAAATAGGTATAGATGCTACAAAAAAATGGGAAACTGAAGGGCATATGAGGCAGTGGCCCCCGGATATTGTTATGGATAATGATATAAAAGAGTTAGTGGATAAAAAATGGAAAAAATATGGCATTGAGCTGGATTGATGAATAAAAAAGACAGAGCGGCAAAATTAATGGAATTTTTGGATACGAAATATTCTGACGCAAAATGTAGTCTTGAGCATAAAAACCCTTTTGAACTTATTGTAGCCACAGTACTCAGTGCACAGTGTACTGACGAAAGGGTAAATAAAGTGACCGGTGAGCTTTTTGACAAATACCCCACACCGGATAAAATGTCCAAAGCCAATGTTGAGGATATTATGAATATTGTGAGGCCAACAGGGTTCTATAAAAACAAAGCGCATAATATACTGAAAATTGCTGAAGCTATCTGCAACAAATATGAAGGGATGTTGCCTTTGGAAATAAAGGAGCTTGTGAAGCTGCCGGGCGTGGGTAGGAAAACAGCGAATGTTGTGATAGGCAACTTCAGCGAGCCTGTGGGGATAGTGGTGGATACACATGTTAAAAGGATTGCCGGCAGACTTGGGCTGACCTGTTCTGATAAACCTGATATAATTGAAAAAGATTTGATGACGCTGATTCCGAAAAACAAATGGAATGTTTTTTCACATCAGATGATAGATTTTGGCCGGGAAATATGTAGCGCAAGAAAACCTAAATGTATTAAGTGTGATTTGTCCGAATACTGTGAGTATTTTCAAAAGAAAAAAAGGGGGGGGGGATAATTGAAAAAATTTGATATTTCCCGGGCTTTGCTCATTGTTACGTTTGTAATGAGTATTATTGCAGTTGATATGGTTTTATTGTTTAAAAGAAAAGGATGGTATTAATGAGTATCCTATTGACCTGTATACTGATTTTCTTTGCTCGGATTTGTGATGTAACAATAGGGACACTTCGTATTATTTTTGTTTCAAGGGGGATGAGATATTTTGCCAGTTTGCTGGGCTTTTTTGAGATATTGCTGTGGATTATTGTCGTTGCAAAAGTTATGGGAAATGAAAACAGTATATTTGTTTATCTGGCTTATGCAGCGGGTTTTTCTGTGGGAAATTTTATCGGAATAACAATAGAAAATAAAATTGCTCTGGGAAGTATGATTGTCAGGGTTATAACCCGCAAGGAGGCTGCTGTCCTTGTTAAGGCACTGAGGGATAGCGGATATCTTGTTACCAATATAAAAGCTGAAGGCAGGGATGGTGCTGTGGAAGTTATTTTCAGTGTTTTAAAAAGGAAATATCTCAACAGTTTTTTGGATATTGTAAACAGATACAACCCCAATGCATTCTATACTGTTGAAGATGTGCGACAGATAAATGCACCTTATTATGACAAAGGACTCAAAAGATTCGGTAGAGCCATAGCCAAAAAAAAGTAGCCAGACATATATGCTTTACAAATCTTAGAAACAGATTGGATTACCCGTTGGCACCACAGCATTTTTTATATTTCTTGCCACTTCCGCAGGGGCAGGGGTCGTTTCTGCCCACTTTTGGCTGTATCCTCTTTACAGGCTGTTTTTTTGTTTCATTTTGGCCGGAATTCTCATTAAAAATATCTTTTCTTTCTTCTTTTAGTTTTCTTTCCTTTTCTTTGAGTTGTATTTCTTCATCTCTTTTTATACGGACTCTCATCAGGTATTCCACTGATTCAAAGCTTATTGCCTCCATCATCCCGACAAAAAGATTGTATGATTCCTTTTTGTACTCAATCAGAGGATCTTTCTGACCATACCCTCTCAGGCCTACACTGTCACGAAGATAATCCATACTGAGCAAATGATCTTTCCATTTCGTATCTATTACATTCATCAGAAGGAATTTGACAAAACCTGTAAAATGTTCTGCGAATTCTTCTTTTTTGTTTTCAAGTTTTTCTTTGGCTTTTTGTAAAAGTTCTTCTTTGTATTCGTTAGCATTGCTTTGATCAATCCCGGAGACATCCATATCGATGTCAAATATCTTTCTGATATCAGCCGCCAAAGCATCACTGTCCACAATTTCTGTGTTAACATTTCTTTCTAATATTGAGTCAACAACATTTTCGATATTTTCCTGTATTAAAGCCTCTATATCTCTACCTTCCAGGACTTCCTTCCGAAGAGAGTATATAATTTGTCTTTGCTGGTTCATCACATCATCATATTCAAGCAGGTGCTTTCTGATTTCAAAATGCATCGCTTCAACTTTCTTTTGAGCATTCTCTATAGCACGGGTAATCATAGGGTGTTCGATTGATTCTCCATCTTTTACACCCAGTTTATTCATGATGTATGATATTTTTTCAGAGCCGAAAATTCTCAGAAGATCATCTTCAAGGGAAAGGAAGAATCTGGATGAGCCCGGATCACCCTGTCTGCCGGAACGACCTCTCAGCTGGTTATCTATTCTTCTGGATTCGTGCCGCTCTGAGCCAACTATATGAAGTCCCCCCAGAGACTTTACCTCTTCATTGATTTTTATGTCGGTTCCCCTTCCCGCCATGTTCGTAGCTATAGTAACAGCTCCTTTTTCTCCGGCTTTAGCCACAATAGAAGCTTCCCTTTCGTGATTTTTGGCATTGAGAACTTCATGTGGGACTTTTTGTTTTGACAGGAGTTTACTTAAAATTTCCGATTTTTCTATTGATACTGTCCCCACAAGAACCGGTCTGCCCTGTCTATGCATTTCCGCTATTTCTTCGCTGATTGCCTTGTATTTTTCTTCCAATGTCCTGTATATTTGGTCTGAATAATCCTTTCTAATCATCGGCATATGTGTGGGTACCTGGATAACATCAAGATTATATATCTGCATGAACTCCTGCGCTTCGGTGGCGGCAGTTCCGGTCATTCCAGCCAATTTGTCATACATACGAAAATAGTTTTGGAATGTTATGGAAGCAAGTGTTTGGTTTTCACTTTCTATTTTTACGCCTTCTTTTGCTTCGAGAGCCTGGTGCAGTCCATCTGAATATCGTCTGCCCGGCATAAGCCTTCCGGTGAATTCATCAACGATTACAACGCTTTCATTCTGTACTACATAGTCCACATCTTTTTTAAAGACTGCGTGAGCTTTTAAAGCGTTGTTAACAAAGTGCAGAGTGTCAATATTCGAGATATCATACAGATTATCTATTCCAAGTTTTTCTTCCACAAAGGATATGCCCTTATCGGTTAAGGATGCTGTTTTTTCTTTTTCCTGTAAAATGTAATGTTCATCTTTTTTCAGATATTTTACGACTGAGTCTATTTTATAATATTTGTCTGTACTTTCATCTGTGGGTCCGCTTATTATCAGTGGTGTCCTGGCTTCATCAATAAGGATACTGTCAACTTCATCCACGATGGCAAAATTAAGCTCTCTTTGCACGTAATCGCTGAAATCATATTTCATATTATCTCTTAAATAGTCAAAGCCGAATTCGTTGTTTGTTCCGTAAGTGATGTCACAGTCATATGCATCTTTTCTTTCACAGGCAACAAGCGTTGTTGTAAAGTTATCCGGGTCATCCCACTCCACCCGAAAGGATGCGTCCGGCTGGATTACCCCTACGCTGAGCCCAAGAAAAAGATAAATAGGACCCATCCATGCCGCATCCCTTCTGGCCAGATAATCATTAACAGTAACAAGGTGGGCACCTTTTCTTTCTATCCCGTTTAAATACAATGCAAGTGTTGCAACCAGAGTTTTACCTTCCCCGGTTTTCATTTCGGCGATTTTGCCTTTATGCATGACATAACCGCCTATAAGTTGTACATCAAAATGCCTGAGCCCCAGTGTTCTTTTACTCACTTCCCTTACCGTGGCAAAGGAATCTTCTATTAAATCGTCAAGTGTTTTGCCATTATTTAGTTCTTCACGGAATTTGTTTGTCATATCTGCCAGTTCGTTGTCAGATAAATCCGCAAACGTATTTTCTTTTTCATTTATTCTGTTAACAAGAGGTTTTACTCTTTTCAAAAAGCGTTCATTATGGGTACCGAAAACTTTTTTTGCTATTTGTTTTATCATTTATTACTCCTTTTTATTCCACTTCTTTCCTGCTGGGCAATCAGCCAGTAAATTATCCCCAAAACCATTATTGATGCAAGCACAAAATATGTGGTGAGGTTTCCTGTTTCATGTTTCAAAGTTAAAATTAGCAGATCTCTTACAAAAGCTATCAGTGCAACACCTACAAAAATGCTTATTTTAAATTGGCCACCTTTTATAATTTGTATTTCTGTATGAAGAAGTTCCACCAACACCCAAATAATCAGAAGAGATCCCAGGGATGTAATAAGCATATGTTCTGCTCCCATCGAGAGCAACCTGAAAGTATCAAAACCGAAAAAAAGTGTCGCCGAAGCGGTTAGAAAAATAAGTATTGTCACAAGTATAATGTGCATAAAAAGAGAAAAACGTTCACTTATATCCACCACAAAATTTTTGAGATTGAAGGTTCTGCTGTATTTTTTGATGATTTCCTCATAATAGGATGAGGTAACAACATCCAAAGTGATATCCATAAGCTTATGAAATGACATTAAAATACTCTTTCGTTTGAAATCATCGGGGACGTTCTGGAAAATCCTTTCGTGGATCCAGCTTCTTGAATAACTTAGCAAACCATTAACCATTTCCTGATTTACTGAATAGCGGGTGTTGAAATGTGAATATTTTATAAGGAAATTTATATAGTCATTGTTTAGCTGTCCTTTGAACAGTTTTTCATACAATTCTTCAAAAATTATTTTATATTCTGCAGTGACTTTTTCACTGTTGGATTCAGGCATACGAAAATTATTCTTTGCGTAAGTACTTATTTCCGAAGCGAACTCGATTTTGTATTTATACATTAAATCCCATACAGATGAAATTTCTGCTAATTCGCTATCCTTAATGTTGTAATTTTTGATAATATTTCTGTAATATCTCATTGTCTTCCCCGGAAGTTATATTGGGATAATAAATTTTTGTTTATTTTTATAGGATATTAAGCTAAAATCGCATAAAAATAAAGTGGAATTATTGTTGCAAACCAGGGGGAAAAATGTCTGACCGTACTGCCGAGTTGACAAGAAAAACTACTGAGACCGAGGTGAGTGCCGCAATAAACTTGGATGGAGCAGGAAAATATTCAATTGATACAGGGGTTGGGTTTCTGGATCATATGTTGGAGCTTTTTTCCAAGCACAGTGGTATTAATATTGACATAAAAGCCAAAGGGGATACTCATGTTGATTACCATCATTTGACTGAGGATGTGGGAATTGTTATTGGTACTCTTTTGAATAAAGCGCTGGGGGATAAAAAAGGAATCAGACGGTACGGATTTTTTTTGTTGCCTATGGATGAAGTGTTAATGGAGAGTGCCGTTGATTTAAGCGGGCGCAGCTTTTTAAACTATGACTTATCTTTTGCCAGTAAAGAAATTGGGGACTTTGATACGGAGCTTATTGAAGAATTTTTCAGGTCATTTACTTTTAATGGCTTATTTAATTTACATATTGTTTTGAGATACGGGACGAATAGCCATCATGTGGCTGAAGCTGCATTTAAGTCTGTGGCGCGCTCGTTGAAGGTTGCAATTGAGACGGTGGGAGAATCTGTCCCGTCAACAAAAGGGGTTCTTTAACATATGATAGGAATTTTGGATTATGGAATGGGTAATCTGAGAAGTGTTGCCAATGCTTTTTATAAACTTGGGTTTAATGCTGAGATTATTGCTAATGCTGACCAGGTGGACAATGCTGACAGATTGATTCTCCCCGGTGTGGGTGCATTCGGTACATGTCTGGAAAATTTGAAGGAAAACGGGATGTTTGAAGCATCTGTAGCGTTTATGAAGAGTGGCAAGCCTTTTTTGGGGATTTGTGTGGGGATGCAGATGCTATTTGACAAAAGTTATGAGTACGGAGAGCATAAAGGCTTCGGTATTTTCCCGGGGGATATTGTTAGGTTTGACTCAGAAAAGACTGAGTGCAAAATACCCCATATGGGATGGAATAAGATTAAAATAATTGAAAATCATTTTTTGCTAAATGGAATAAGTGATGGTTCATATATGTATTTTGTCCACTCTTACTATGCTCCGGTGAATAAATATACTTTAGCAGAGACGGAATATGCCGGGGTGCGTTTTTCTTCTTTTGTTGTAAAGGAAAATGTTGCTGCAACACAGTTTCATCCGGAAAAGAGCCAGCATCTCGGGTTGCAGATACTGAAAAATTTTGGAGAATGGAAATGTTGATAATTCCTGCTATAGACCTTCTCGGAGGGAAAGTAGTCCGGCTAAAAAAGGGTGATATGGATAAATTTACTGTATATTCGGATAATCCTTTAAAGACTGCTGAAAAATTTCAGCTTATGGGTGTTAAACGATTGCATATAGTAGATCTTGACGGTGCAAAACAAGGAAAAAGTGTAAATTTTGATATTATTAAAGATATAGTAAGATACACAGATATGGAAATTGAAGTGGGCGGTGGTATCAGAAACCATGAAAGAGCTTCTGCTTACTTTGAGCTTGGTATAAACTATATTATTCTTGGCACTGTAGCTGTTAAAAATCCTGGGCTTACCAAATCGATGGCTTCTGATTTTCCTGATAAAATTATTTTGGGGCTGGATGCCAGAAGTGGTATTCTTTCCAGTGAAGGGTGGTATGAGAACAGTAAACTAAGTGTTGAAGAATTGCTGGATGAGTATAGCGAATACCCGTTTAACAGCGTGATTTATACGGATATCTTAAGGGATGGGATGTTGCAAGGGATTAACTACGATTTGACCCGGAGAGTAGCTGAAAATTCACCTTTTGGTGTGATAGCCTCTGGTGGGTTTAAGAGCAATGCTGATATATTTCAATTAAAAAAACTGAAGAATGTTATTGGATGTATTGTTGGCAGAGCTTATTATGAAGGGTTGGTTGATATAAAAACTCTGGTAAAAGAGGAATACTGATGCATAACATTTTTGTGCTTTTGGCAACAGGGTGTTATGCCGGTACAGCTAAAAATGCACCGGGAACGGTGGGTACATTGGTAGCTGTTATTTTGATGTTGCTGACGTTTTCTTTTGGTATAACTGCTAAGTTTTTTATATTTATTGTGCTTTTTGTTGCAGGAATAATTGTTTCCGAATACTATGAAAAATTTTTTGATGAAGAGGATCCTTCTGAAGTTGTCATAGATGAATATGCATCTTATTATATGGTGTTAATGTTTGTTTCTTTTACTTTTATTAATGTGTTGCTTACATTTTTTCTTTTCAGGTTTTTTGACATAGTAAAACCTTACCCTATAAAAAAACTGGAAGATATAGGCGGCGGCACAGGTATTATGCTGGATGACCTTGTGGCTGCTTTATACTCTTTGGGAATATTTTATTTGATTAGGATATTTATATGATAAAATCTGCTATTTTGGCTATCGGTGATGAGATACTGGAAGGAAGCATTGTAGATACAAATTCAGCCTATTTGGCATCAAAAATCAGCAAATTGGGGGTGAAGGTTGTATCAGTCCAGGCTGTTCCGGATGAATTAGATATTATTGTCGACATGTTCGAACAGTATATGAGTGAATGTGATGTTGTTCTTGTTACCGGCGGATTAGGCCCCACTTTTGATGACCTGACGGCTGAGGCTGCTTCTAAAGTTATAAATTGCAGTACGGTGTTTTATCAGGAAATTTTTGATAGTATCAGGAACAAGCTTGAGTCAAGGGGAGTGGATGTTAAAGATTCCCATAAGAAGCAAGCGATGTTGCCGGAAAGGTGCACTTTGTATCCTAATCCTGTTGGTACAGCGTATGGTTTTTCAATAGAAAAGCACAATGCTTTTTTGTTTGCAATGCCCGGGGTCCCTTATGAAATGGAAGCTATTTTTGACACCCATATATTTCCTTTTATCAAAAATTACTATGATCTTACTGAGTTTTACTCTCTTGATTTAAAATTTAACGGAATACCAGAATCTGATGTTGATGATGTTATAACCAAGACAGGTATTCCTGATGGTATGAACTGCATAATCAATGTATCCAAAGGTGATATTATAGTAAGATTGAGAAGCTGGGATAGAAAACAAATAGACGATTTTGCAGATATTCTGCGTAAGGAACTTTATCCCAATTTTGTGGGCTATGGAAAAACAGGGATTGAAATGAAGTTGTTTAATGTTCTTAAAGAACGAGATTTTACATTTTCCACAGCTGAAAGCTGTACCGGTGGGCTGATTGCCAAGAAAATAACCGATTTGCAGGGAAGTTCTGAAGTTTTTCTTGGTACTGTCGTTGCTTACAGCAACAAAATAAAAGAAAATGTTTTGGGTATAGACAAAAATACGCTGATTGAGCATGGAGCAGTAAGTTCGGCAACCGCTGAAGATATGTCGGTAAATGTTGCTGAAATCATGGGCTCGGATGTTTCTGTTGCCACCACAGGCATTGCAGGACCTACAGGTGGAACCCCGGAAAAACCGGTGGGAACTGTTTATATTGCTGTGAATGTTTGCGGTAAAATAACTGTGAAACACTATGTCTTACACGGTGACAGGGACACTGTCAGAGAAAGAACTGCTAAAAATGCAATAAGACTGGCATTTGAAGAGGTTTTAAAAGTTGTATGAGATGTTTTATTGCTGTTAAACCTTCGTTGGATATTTGTAAAAAAGCATATGATTTGGGTAAGCAGTTTGAAAATATTATGCATTCAATAGCAGTTAAGCCTGAAAATATGCATATTACTCTTTTTTTTCTTGGAGAACAAAATGACACAGATGTTGATATTATCTCTGAAATGATAGAGAAACTTGACTTTAATTCCTTTTATTTGACATTTAACAGGCTTGATTTTTTTGGTAACATTAAATATCCTAAAGTTCTTTTTGTCAAAGGTCATTCAAATGCATTAAAGCAGATACATAAAGATTTGTCAGATATGCTTGGACAAAAAGAAATATCTTTTGACAAAAAACCTTTTAATATCCATCTTACATTAAGACGAATAAAAAAACTGTATGACAAGGAAGCTTTTTTAAAAATTCTGAAAGAAATCAATAATAACTTTAAAACTATGCAAACTCTGGTTAACTCTGTGGAATTAATAAAAAGCGAGTTGAATCCCGGAGGAGCTGTGTATAAAACAATTTTTAGTAAAAGAGCTTAATTTATGGAGGTGACTTATGGATAAAGATAAACAAAAGGCTATAGATCTTGCCCTGGGCAAAATTGAACGTGATTTTGGCAAAGGTGCAGTGATGCGCCTTGGTGACAAATCGGCAGAAAAATTACCGGTTATCCCCACAGGCTCGCTTTCTCTGGATATAGCTTTGGGCGTGGGGGGAGTGCCTCGGGGAAGAATAGTGGAAATTTATGGAGCGGAATCCAGTGGTAAAACAACAGTTGCGCTGCATATCATTGCGGAGGCTCAGAAAAAAGGTGGGGTCGCAGCTTTTGTAGATGCGGAGCATGCTATGGATCCCATTTATGCTGGTGCGATAGGAGTGGACACGGATAATCTGTTGGTTAGTCAGCCTGACAGTGGAGAGGCTGCCCTTGAGATTGCTGAAACATTGGTGAGAAGCGGCGCTGTTGATGTTGTTGTTATTGATTCTGTAGCAGCTCTTACGCCCAGGGCTGAGATTGAAGGCGAAATGGGAGATGCGCATATGGGGCTTCAGGCAAGACTGATGAGTCAGGCGTTGAGGAAACTAACCAGCATTGTCAACAAATCCAAAACGACGCTAGTGTTTATTAATCAGACAAGACAGAAAATCGGTGTTATGTTTGGTAATCCCGAAACCACCACAGGCGGTAATGCACTTAAATTTTATTCAAGTATCAGGGTTGAAGTTAAGAGAACATCCTCCCTTAAAGAAAAAGAAGAAACTGTTGGTAACCATGTCCTTGCCAAGGTAGTTAAAAATAAAGTTGCTCCGCCTTTTAGGCAGGCAGAATTTGATATTATGTTTGGTAAAGGGATTTCACGTGAAGGTATTCTCATCGATATGGGAGTGAAAGAAAATATTATCACAAAAGCCGGAGCATGGTTTAGTTATGGTGATATTCGACTGGGGCAGGGCAAAGAAAATGCCAGGGCTTATCTCATGGAAAATGAGGAAGTGGCAGAGGAAATTGAGAACAAAATAAAACAAAATCATAATATCCCTGTTGAAGAAAAATCGGAGGAACAGGCGAATGATTGATATTAACGCTATTTTAACAACGGCTGTCAAAAAGCGGGCTTCGGATGTTCACCTGAAAGCCGGCAGACATCCTATTTTCAGGATTGACGGCAAACTTATCCAGTCCCCTGATTTTCCCAAACTTATGCCTGAAGACTTGTTGAAAACGGCAGCTTCCATGATGGGTAATAATACACGGGCTAAATTCAAAGAAAATCTTGAAGCTGATTTTTCATACAGTGTAAAGGATTTAGGGCGATTCAGGGTTAATGCGTATCTCCAGAGAGGGAGTGTGGTTCTCGTTATGAGGGCAATACCCAAAATAATTCCTACAATAGATGATTTAAGATTACCGGAAGTGTTAAAAAATATTGCGTCCCAATCCAGGGGTCTTATCCTTGTTACAGGAACAACGGGAAGTGGTAAGTCAACAACGCTGGCTTCAATGATAAAATACATCAATGACAAAAAAAATGTGAATATTATTACTATTGAAGATCCTATAGAGTTTCTCCACAGAGATAATAAATCTATAATTTCCCAGAGGGAAATAGGCTCTGATACTTTGAATTTTGCGGATGCCCTGAAATATTCTCTAAGACAGGATCCTGATGTAATACTGGTTGGTGAGATGAGGGATGTGGAAACTATAGAAACGGCACTTCTTGCAGCTGAAACGGGGCACCTTGTGATGTCAACACTGCATACTCTCGATGCCCCGGAAACAATTAACAGAATTATTTCTGTTTTCCCACCTTACCACCAAAGGCAGGTAAGGATGCAGCTGGCTTCCATACTTAAAGCGATTATCTCCATGAGACTTGTTCCTAAGTCAGATGGCAAAGGGAGAGTCCCGGCGGTGGAAGTAATGGTCAATACCCCCACCATTAAGGATTGCATAATTGATAAGGAAAAAACGTCGCAAATTGGGGATTTCATGGAATCTGGCAAGAGTATGTACGGATCCCAGAGTTTTGATCAATCACTTTATGAACTGTATTCAAAAGGGCTTGTTACATACGATGAAGCTGTCAAATGGGCAACGAAGCCTGATGATTTTACGTTACGGGTGAAAGGTATAAGCAGCACTTCGGATGCAAAGTGGCAGGACAGTAATGGTGAACAGGAAATCTCGTAATAATCCTGAAAACTATGTTTACCACATTCTGTCAAAAAGAGATTATTCTGAGGGTGAAATAAGGCATAAACTTAGTGGTAAATTCGATATTGAAAAAGAACGTATTGATGGTATTATCTCTAAGCTGAAAAATTATGATCTTATAAATGATAATCGTTATAAAAGGCTATATTGTGTTACAAAATTGAGGCAGGGCTATGGCCCTTTTTATATTTCGGCAAAGCTGGCAGAGAAAATGATAAACACATCCCCTGATGAAGTTGAAAAAATAGCTTTAGCGGAAAATTTGGATCTGGAAGATATTGCAAGAAAAGTTTGCAGGAACAGGGCTAAAAATATATTTTTTAAAAAAACTGACAGAAATAAAGATAATTATCATTCTGTATATAATATTTACAAAAAATGTTTTGACTTTTTATGCAGGAGAGGTTTTGATATTGAACTTTCACGAAGAATAGCAAAGGAGGAGACAGAGTATGAAAGTGATTTTTCTTAAAGATGTAAAAGGTACGGCTCTTGAGGGAGAAGTAAAAGATGTGAAAGATGGTTATGCCAGAAACTATCTTATTCCCAGAGGGATTGTGGCTCCCGCCACAGAAGCTAATTTAAAGAAACTTGAAACGAGAAAGGATAAAATCAAAGAGAAAGAAGAACAAAAACTTGCAGCAGCGAAAGAAAAAGCTGAAAAACTAAATGAGCTGGAAGTGGAATTATCTGTTAAAGCCGGAGAAAAAGGCAGACTGTTCGGTGCAGTTACTTCACAGGATATAGCTGAAGCTATAAAAGCAAAAGGTTTTGAACTGGACAAAAAAGATATCGAATTAGATAATCCTATTAAAGAAACCGGTACACATTCCGTGACTGTCGGTTTGTATAAGGATGCTAAAGCAGAAATTAAAGTAACAGTCACTGCTGAAGAGTAGCTTGAGGGTTTTATGTTAAATAATTCTGCCAAAGCTCAGAGATATGACAGTGGGTTTGTTGATGGGAATAGTACCTCTGCTATCAAAAAGCCTCCATACAGCATGGAGGCTGAGCAGGCTGTACTGGCCTCTGTACTTATTGATGACAAGGCTTTGGATAAAATAATTCATTTGCTTGGTGTGGGTGACTTCTACTATCCTCCCCATAAACTTATTTTTAAGGAATTGATTGAGCTGACACACAATAACAAACCTTTGGATATTGTGACCCTGGTTTCATCTCTGAATGATAAAAATTTGACGGAAAAAGCCGGAGGTGTGGACTATATTTCAGAGCTTGTCAATATTATTCCCAATTCGGCTAACATTGTACACTATGCAAATATTGTAAAGGACAAGGCTTTATTAAGAGCGCTTATTGATTTCAGTTCTGAAATAGCAGAAAAATCTTATTCCTATACCGGAGAAATAAGTAACCTTGTGGATGAAGCTGAAAAGCATATTTTTAGCTTGGCTGAATTTAAGTTAAAAAATGAAATACAACCTATCGGAGCAATTGTTAAAGATACCTTTGAGATTCTGGAAAAGCTATACGGAAGAAATGAGCAGATTACAGGTATACCCACAGGCTTTATTGATTTGGACAAGATTACAAATGGGTTGCAGAAATCAGATCTTATTATTATTGCAGGACGTCCGGGTATGGGGAAAACGGCATTTGCAATGAATCTGGCTTTAAATACATGCAGCAAATACGATAAATCAGCGGCTGTATTTTCACTTGAAATGTCTGCTGGACAGCTTGTTCAGAGGTTGCTTGCGTCTGAAGCAAAAATAGAGTCTACAAAGCTCAGAAACGGAAGACTGAACAATGATGAGTGGCAGAGGTTGGCCAGTGTTGGTTCGGAGCTGAACGATTTGAATCTGTTTTTGGATGATACACCTGCGATTTCTTCCATGGAGCTTAGGGCAAAGTGCAGGAGACTGAAACGTGAACATAACCTGGATTTGGTCATAGTGGATTATCTTCAGTTGATGTCAGGCAGCAGAGCGGAGAGCAGGGAGCAGCAGATTTCGGAAATTTCCAGAGCACTCAAAGCCCTCGCCAAAGAACTGAATATTCCGGTTGTGGCCTTGTCTCAACTGAATCGAGGAGTGGAAAACAGAACGGATAAAAGACCGGTTCCCTCTGATTTAAGAGAATCCGGGGCGATTGAGCAGGATGCTGACATTATAATGTTTTTGTACAGAGATGAGGTTTATCACCATGATACGAAATTCCCGGGAATTGCGGAACTTATTGTCGCAAAACATAGGAACGGTCCTACTGATACAATAAAACTGACGTTTTTGGAGCAATTTACAAGATTTGAGAATGCCGATCTTTCCAGTGTATGATTTTTCATACACGTGTTGTGTATTAGTGACATTTACTTGTTATGGGTTGTTTAGAATTTTTTCGTTTTGAAAATTATTTTTGGGATAATTCCCGGAAAGCAGCAATTTAAAGGGATTCAGGGGATATAACTTGTTGAAAAAATATATTGCAAGTTTTGGAACAAAAATTGCTATAAAATTTACAGTTTTTTTATAAAAAATTAATGCTATGTTATATAGCATTATTTATATATGAGGTTACGATGTTTCAGACAACTTTGGATAAGCAAGTCTCCTTCTCAGGTGTGGGGCTCCATAGCGGGAGTTATATCACTGTAACGGTTAAACCTTCCTTTCCGGATACTGGAATACAGTTTGTGAGAACTGATGTGGATGATTGTGAGCCCACTAAAGTTTCGCCATTTGCGGTTTACTCCACTCAATTAGCAACGTCAATTAAGTGCGGCAAAGCGTCAATCAGTACCATTGAGCATTTGACTTCTGCTCTTTATGGATTGGGCATAGATAATGCTGTGGTAGAGGTGAATTCGGCTGAGATACCCATTTTGGATGGCAGTGCCGCTCCTTTTGTGGATATCCTTTCCGAGGCGGGAATACGTCATTTGCACAAAAAAAGAAAGTATCTCAAATTTAAGAAAAGAATCAGGGTAGAATGGGGTGAGCGTTGGGTTGAGGTTATACCCTCAAGGTTTTTGAAATTTACATGTCATATAGATTTTGAAAATAAAATGATTGATGAGCAGAAAGCTTTTTTTAACGTAACCCCGGAGACCTTCAAAAAAGAGATTGCCAAAGCCAGAACATTTGGTTTTAAAAATGAAATTGAGAGCTTATGGCAAATGGGGTTGGCTAAAGGCGGATCTTTGGAAAATGCCGTGGTTGTGGACGAGTCCGGCGTTTTGAATGCTGAAGGTTTGCGCTATGAAGATGAGTTTGTAAGGCATAAAATGCTTGATTTGATAGGTGATGTTTCACTTATAGGCTACAGGTTCTTCGGACATGTGAGGGCCTATAAGGCAGGGCATCAGCTCAACAATATGTTTGCAAGGGCTTTGCTTGAATCTTCGGATTATTATACTGTCGTTGAGCTTGATGGGGAATATGAGAAGAAAGGTTATCAAGGTTTGGTGTTAGAACCTCAGGGGATTGTTTAAAGGGAGAAAAACTCCCTTTAAACAAATGCTTTGATGAATTTTCGATATTTTTCTGTTAGCTGAGCGTGCCGGAAAACGCTTGTTTAATCCTTTTTTTTATTCTGTCATAGTCGGTATCATTTCCATATCTATTACAAAAGTTTAGCCTGTTTTTTTAGATTCAATATTGCAGGAATTGACATCCTTTTATCATTTCTTACTTTTATTTTTCAAATAATTTCTATATGATTTAACGTGTTTTTTCACTATATTGTTTGGAGAAGAAAATGGCTAAAGTCAGTAGCGTATCTATAAGTGAGAAAAAGGGAACAAAAAAGAAAAATGTTGATTTTGTAAAAGTTGTCAAGGATTTTGGTATTAAAGGTGATGCTCACGCAGGCAACGGTCACAGACAGGTTAGTTTTTTGGCAAAAGAAAGTATAGCTAAGATGAAGGATATGGGGCTGAATGTTAGCAGCGGTGATTTTGCTGAAAACATAACGACAGAAGGTGTCGACCTGTGCAAACTTCCTATAGGAACTCGCATAAAAGTAGGTGATGCTGTTTTTGTTATTTCACAAAAGGGGAAAATTTGTCACCACCGTTGTGCAATTTTTTTTCAGGCTGGTGACTGTATTATGCCAAAAGAAGGGATATTTGGGGAAGTTGTTTCTTCAGGGATTATCCAGCCAGGTGATACAATGGAAGTAATCGAGAAAGAAGGGTTATCCGTCGCCATAATTACTCTAAGTGATAAGGGCAGTAAGGGTGAAAGAACGGATGAAACAGGTCCCGCTTTAAGAGAATATCTGGAGGAAAATTTTACCACTTCTTTTGTCAGAAATGTCATAATACCGGACGATGAGGAAAAGCTAAGTGAACATTTGAATGATTTCAGCGGGATGCAGGGATATGATCTTATTTTAACTAACGGTTCAACCGGCGTGTCCCCCAGAGATATAGCCCCCGATGTTACCATAAAATTTATTGATAAAGAACTGCCTGGATTTGGTGAAGCCATGCGGATGAATAGTTTTCAAAAAACACCCCATGCTCTGATATCCAGAGCGGTTTCAGGATTTGTAAAAAATTCCCTTGTTATCAATTTACCCGGCAGCCCAAAAGGAGCCTTGGAAAATTTTCAGGTAATAGCACCCGCCATTGGACATGCTGTGGCTAAGAAACAGGGGGATAGTTCAGACTGTGCTCAAAATGTATCCCAAGGTTAGACAATGCTGATGAGTTCACCCAACGAAAATAGGGCAGGTTATTCAGGTCTGTTCATTTCTATTGATGGTATAGACGGTTGTGGTAAAACATCCCAGGTGAAAGCACTGAAGCGTTTTTTTGAGATGCGGGGCAGTGAGGTTTTTTTAACAAAAGAGCCTGGCGGTACATTTGCAGGCAAAAATCTGCGCAATATGCTTTTGTCAGATGATTACGATATTGAACCGGAAACAGAGCTTTTACTGTACTGTGCAGACAGGGTGGAGCATCAAAAAAAAATAGTGATACCATATACTGACAGAGGGGTTAATGTTATAAGTGACAGGTTTGTAATGTCCACATATGCATATCAAATTTTTGGAAGAAAACTAAATAAAAAAATTCTGGATTTTGTAACTGCTGAGACTGTAACGCGTTTTCCGGACTTAAATATCATTATTGATACAGATGTGGATACAGCTGTAAAAAGAGCCAGGAAACGACTTGAGCATGAAAATATGGTTCAGGAAGAAGGAAAGTTTGAGAAACTTTCCCAACATTTTTTCAATGATGTGAGACAGGGATTTTTATGGTGTGCTGAAAATTTCCCCAACACTTTTGTTGTTAACGGTGATTGCAAATTTGAAGAAGTCCATAACAAGATAAAAGAGCTGGTTCTAAATTTAGTAAAAAAGGTGTAGTCTTGCTTATAGGCCACGAGAGACAAAAGAATATTTTCAAAAATATTTTATTGAATAACAGTTTGCTTAACTCTTACCTGTTTACTGGCAATGAAGGTGTTGGTAAGAAGTTCTTTGCTACAGAGCTTGCCAGATCAGCACTCTGCAAAGATGATTCTTTTTTTGAGGAGTGTTTTTGCAGTTCATGCAGACTTGCTGCCAGCGGGAATCATCCTGATATAAGGATTGTGGATGATGAATCCATTAAAATAGATAGTGTAAGAGAATTTATTGCCGACGCTCATATTTCCCCATATTACGGCAAATACAAGTTTTACATCATAAATAATGCTCATACAATGACCAGAGAAGCTGCTAACAGTTTTCTTAAAACACTGGAGGAGCCTTCAGATACAACAGTTTTTATTCTTGTAACCCACAGACAGGCAAAACTGTTGCCTACTATAAGATCACGATGTGTTGAAATGAAATTCGGACGGCTTACTTTCGATCAACTATACAATATTCTGAATAATAAAGGATATAACAGTGATGATATTGAAAAAGCCATTTCTTTGGCTTCAGGTTCGGCAGCTACATCGATAAATCTTTTGGAAGGGGATTTAAAACTTGATAACCAGAGGAAAATGGATTCCTTAGAAAACCTTATTTATGACGTACTTTCAATAAAAAGCAGGGATGATCTGAAAAACTATGCTTTTAGCCTTTACATTAATGTGTTAGATAACTATAAAAACAGTTATGAACAAAAATTTTTGTATTTTCTTGATGACATACTTAGGGTAATTAAGTATTTGGAGTATAATGTTAATCTTGAAATGCTTAAAATGAGTTTAATCAGTAAAATGGGAGAAGTCTTACGTGAAGAAACTTAGAGTGACGGGAGTTGCTTTTAAAAGAGCGGGTAAAATATACGATTTTTTAAGTAATGATGTGGAAGTCAAAAGAGGTGATTTTGCCGTTATTGAAACTGAAAAAGGTGAAGATATTGCTGTTGTGGTGATTCCTCCCAGACAGGAAGTTCTGCCAGAAGACCAGGAAATGAAAAAGGTTCTCAGAAAGGCAACTGATGACGATATTAATCGAATGATGGAGAACAGAAAAGATGAGCAGGAGACTTTTGATAAATGCAAGGAAATGATTAAAAAGCACAATTTACCGATGAAACTGTTGAAATCGGAATACACCCTGGACAGAACGAGACTGACTTTTTATTTCACTGCCGAGGGAAGAATTGATTTTAGGCAACTTGTGAGGGATCTTGCCCGCATATTCAGGACGCGTATTGAATTAAGGCAGGTGGGCGTTAGAGATGCAACGAAGATACTTGGCGGTTTCGGCATTTGTGGTAAAGAGTTTTGCTGCTCAACATTTTTAAGAAAATTTGACAACATATCGATAAAAATGGCCAAAGACCAAAACCTTATTCTCAATCCAGGTAAAATATCTGGCGTGTGCGGGAGACTGATGTGCTGCCTGGTGTATGAAAAGGATTTGTATGATGATGTGGAATCAGAAACAGAAGAATTTGTGGAACTTACAGATATCGTAGATGAAAATGCCGGAGGAAAAATATGAGCGAAAAAACTTTTTATGTGAGTACACCAATCTATTATGTGAACGATATTCCTCATATTGGTCATGCGTATACCACTGTAGCGGCGGATACTGTGGCCAGATATAAACGTTTGGCAGGTTATGATGTTTTTTTTCTGACAGGCACAGATGAACACGGCCAGAAAATTGAACAGGCCGCTTCAGTAAAAGGTTTTACTCCAAAAGAGCTTGCAGACAATGTGGTTGTACGTTTTAAAAACTTATGGGAAAAACTGAACATTTCCAATGATCATTTTGTAAGGACAACCGAGGAGTACCACAAAAAAACTGTTCAGGCTGTTTTTACTAAAATGAAAGAGAATGGTGACATATATCTGGGCGAGTATGAAGGGTGGTACTGTACCCCCTGCGAAACATACTGGACAGAAACTCAGCTACTTGATGGAAATTGCTGTCCTTCATGCAGAAGGGAAACGACAAAACTTAAGGAGCCCAGCTATTTTTTCAGAATGTCCAAATATCAGGATAAGTTATTGGAGCATATTGAGAAAAATCCTGATTTTATAAAACCTGTATCCAGGCGAAATGAAATAATTTCGTTTATAAAGGAAGGTCTCAGGGATCTTTCGGTCAGCAGGGTTTCTTTTAATTGGGGGATACCGGTCCCGGGTGATGAAAAACATGTTATCTATGTATGGATTGATGCGCTGACCAATTACATTTCCGCTCTTGGATATCCTGATAGGAGTGATGATTTTAATAGGTACTGGCCTGCCGATTATCATCTTGTGGGCAAGGACATTTTAAGGTTCCATACGGTATACTGGCCTACAATGCTTTTAAGTATAGGAGTTGAGCTTCCAAAAAGTGTTTTTGCACACGGTTGGTGGACAGTTGAAGGTCAGAAGATGTCCAAATCTCTGGGCAATGCTATAGATCCGTACTGGCTGGCAGATAAATTCGGGGTGGACCCTATTCGGTATTTTCTACTCAGAGAAGTTCCCTTCGGTCTGGATGGGGATTTTTCTTTTAAAGCGTTAATACACAGGATTAACAGTGATTTGGCAAATGATCTCGGTAATCTTCTTAACAGAACACTGGGAATGGTTAAGCGCTATTTTAACGGTGTTGTTCCTGAGTATAGCGTGCAGGATAAACTGGATGATGAGCTGGCTGATGTTATTAAAAAAACATTTGAGGATATTGACGTACATATTTCTAATTTGGCTTTTAACAAGGCCCTTGCTTCAATATGGGAGCTCGTTTCCTTTTTAAACAGATATGTAGATACAACAGCACCGTGGTTTTTAGCCAAAGATGAATCCAAAAAAGATCGTCTCGGTTCTGTACTTTACTGTGTTCTTGATGGACTTAGAGCCCTTTCTCTGATGTTATATCCTTTTATTCCGGAAACTTCAGAAAATATGCGCAATCAGCTGAATACCCAAAAAAGCATCTTTAAAGAAAACTTTGAAGATCTTAAAAAAGTACGTACGCTTGAATCGGGGCAGCATCTGGGAAAAGTAAAGCAGCTGTATCCGAGGCTTGATGAGAAGGAAATACTAAATGATGTTAAAGAACTCCAGGAGCAGGATAAAGAGGACAAAAAAGAGGAAAATACAGTCGAGTTTGATGATTTTGCGAAACTCAGCATTAAAGTCGGGCAGGTAGTGGCAGGAGAAAAAATAAAAAAATCGGACAAACTTTTAAAATTGCATGTGGATATAGGTACTGAAGAAAGACAAATTGTAGCCGGCATTGCAAAATCCTACGCACCGGAAGATTTGATAGGCAAAAAGGTAGCTGTTGTTACAAATCTTAAACCTGCCAAATTAATGGGTGTTCTGTCTGAAGGTATGATTCTGGCCGCAGAGAAGGAGGACGGGCACGCTGTTTTGGTAATAAATGATGATGTCAAAGTGGGCAGTGTCATAAAATAGTTTTTTTGCATTGAAAGGGGATATATGTTTTTAAAGAAGCGAACAGGTGATGATTACGAATCCTTCATTAAGGAAGTGGGTCTGGCTAAAAACGAAGGTATTTTTCTCACGGATACTCATTCTCACCTCCATTTCCCGGAGCTGATTAATGATGTTGAACAGCACATAGCGGATGCCAAATCATTGGGGGTTAATAGATTTGTAACCATAGGAATCAATAAGGAAGATTCCCGTAAAGCAATAGATTTGGCGGAAAGATTTGAAATGATATACGCTTCTGTTGGGGTTCATCCCCATGATGCCTCCGGCTTTAACGTGAAAGAAATAGATCTGTTCCGAGAGTATTTACAATATGAGAAAGTTATTGCAATCGGTGAGATTGGACTGGATTATTTCAGGAATCACTCCCCTTCTGAAAAACAAAAAGATGTTTTTGCAATATTCCTTGATATGGCCAAAGCGGAATCTGTACCTGTGATAATTCACAATAGAGAAGCTACTTCAGATTTACTGGAAGTGGCCGACAGTGTCCTATGTGATGATACTGTTTCCGGTATTATTCACTGTTTTAACGGAGATAAGGATTTGATGAAATGGGCTTTGGACAGAGATTTTTTTATTTCTTTTGCCGGGAATCTTACGTATAATAAGGCTAACGAACTAAGGGATTGCCTCAGGTATATCCCTCTGAACAATCTTCTGCTGGAAACAGATTGCCCATATCTCTCACCAATGCCTTTTCGTGGGAAGAAAAATGTACCTGCTCATGTAATTTATACTGCATACACCGCTTGTAAGGTAAAAAAAATTGATTATCAGAATTTGCTGATTAATCTGGAAGAGAATTTCGGCAAACTTCTTGGTATTTCCTATGCCAGACATATTAATAGTTGAAGATGATAAAGTTACTGCAGAGGGGATAAAATCGATTTTCTTGGCTGAAGGTTTTGGCGTTGATATTGCCGAAAATGGGAAAATTGCCTTTAACTGGCTTTCTAACAAAAATTATAGTATAATAATATCAGATCTGATGATGCCTGAAATGGATGGTCTGCAGTTTTTGAATAGGCTCAGGTCGTCAGGCAATGAAATACCAGTTATTATTGTTACTGCATACGGGAATATTGAAAACATGCTGACTGTTTTTGAGATGGGTGCGGTTGAAATTTTAGAAAAACCTTTTGATATTGATGAGTTGATAGATTTGGTAAAAGGGCTACTTTGATATATAGTTGATATAGTAAAGGGGGAAGCTATGAAATTTATAGAAAAAATTTTATTTCCGACAGACTTTTCTGTTACTTCTGAATGTGCTATGCATTATGCCATCGAATTTGCAAAAAGGTTTGATGCTGAGCTTGAAATTGTCCATGTACTGTTTGATGAGTCACAGGTTGTTGCTTTCTATCTTCCTCAGGTAACATTTCAAAATCTGGACAAAGAGCTGGAGGAAGGGGCAAAAAAACAGTTTGATGAGTTCATAAACAGATACCCTGAACTTTCCGAAATTAGTTATACTACCAAACTTCTTAAGGGAACCCCGTTTTTGGAAATAATAAATGAAGCTAAGGAGTATAGTGCTGATGTGATTGTAATAGGTACTCATGGCAGGACAGGTTTTGAACATGTTCTTTTTGGTTCTACCGCTGAAAAGGTGGTTAGAAAAGCGCCATGTCCCGTTTTTTCTGTGCGGCTCAAAGATAAATCCCAGGAGTGATAATGAACATACTCTGACATTGATTACAGGTTATTAAGGATTACAACGGACTTTTCTGTGGTAAAAGATATCTTTGTTTAAAAAGGAAATATTAAACGATATGCTTTGCTTAAAATTTATATAAAAGTATTTTATTGCAAAAATGATGCGGCACCAGCAAAAAATCCTTGATTTTAAACATTTTTGTAATTATACATACACATCTCAAGTTAAAACAGTGGGGTTTGCTCCTAATACCTGCTCTAAAAATATAAATCACAAAATTTAAAGGGGATAAATAATGAAGGTTGAAGTAAAAGACGCAGAGAAATCACAGAAAGAATTGAATATTGAGGTTCCGGTGGAAAAGTATAACGAGATGTATGATGCAGAGTTAAAAAAGATCGTTCCCACCGTAAAAATTCCGGGATTTCGTAAAGGTAAAGCTCCCAAAAGTGTCGTGGAAAAAGAGTACAGTCATAAGGTAAGGGTGAATGCTCTGGAAAAGGTTATAAATAACAGTGTGTATGAAGCTATTACATCAGAAGGCATTATTCCTCTTAATACCCCCAATGTAACCGATGTAAATTTTGAAGAAGATAAGCCCATATCGTTTAAAGTTTTGGTGGATGTCTTTCCTGAAGTAAAAGTGGAAAATTATAAAGGTTATTCTTTTGAAAAGGAAAGAAGTATAATTAAAGATAAAAATATTGATGATGTTTTGAATAATTTGCTTGAAAAAAACACTTCTTTTGAACCTGCTGAAGATAAATCTGTGGAAAAAGATGATATGGTGGTAATTGACTTTAAGGGAACTGTTGATGGTGAGCCTTTTGAAGGGGGCAGCGCCAATGATTACAGCATTGTAGTGGGATCGAATACATTTCTGGCTGAGTTTGAAGATGGTCTTGTGGGAATGAAATCCGGGGATACCAAAAATATCGAGGTTCAATTCCCTGACAATTATGTGCCCGAGCTTGCCGGTAAAAAGGCCAATTTTGAAGTGACTGTTAAAGAGGTAAAACAAAAAGTTGTACCGGAGCTAAATGATGAATTTGCGAAAGATGTAGATGAGAACTGTGAAACGCTGGAGGATCTGAGGAAAGTTATCAAAGATGATCTTGAAGAAGAGGCTGAACAAATAGCCAAAGAACAGCTTTATGACAAGATTATTGAAAAATTGGTGGAGGAGAATCCTTTTGATGTGCCGGAAACTATTGTTAGTGAGCAGGCGGGGAGATTGGCAGATCAAGCTTTTCAGCAGTACAGGTATATGTACGGTGTCAATCCGGAGCAAATAGGCTTGAACAAAGAGCAGATGAAAGAAGAATTTAAAGAAAGGGCAGAGTTGCAGGTTAAAAGTGCAATCATTCTGAACAAGCTGGCAGAAATAGAGGAGATATCTGTTTCAGATGAGGAGATAGAGGAAAAAATCAAAGAGCTTGCCGGCAAACTGAAGAAGGATGTTGAAGAGTATAAGAAAGAGCTTGAGCAGCAGGGAGGAAAAGAGGGTTTGAGAAATAATATTTTAACAGATAAAATATTTGATTTTCTTGGTGAGCATAATGAGATAACTGTCAAAGAAGTTGACCCTGATGAAATAGCAGCCAAAGAGCAAGAGAATGCGCAAGAGGCTGCTGGTGAAGAAAAAACAGATAATCCCGGAGATGAAAAATGAGTTTTTATGTGCCATATGTAATAGAACAGACTGGACGCGGCGAAAGAGCTTATGATATTTATTCAAGGCTTTTAAAGGACAGAATAATTTTTATGGGCACTCCTATAGATGATAATGTTGCAAATACTATTATTGCCCAGATGCTTTTTCTCGAGGCGGATGATCCGGACAAAGACATTCACCTTTATATTAACAGCCCCGGAGGCATAATAACAAGCGGACTGGCCATCCTGGATACAATGAACTATATTAAGCCCGATGTATCTACAATATGTCTGGGACAGGCTGCAAGTATGGGTGCCATATTGCTGGCATGCGGTGCAAGTAAGAAAAGATATGCAGTGCCCAATGCACGTATTATGATACACCAGCCTTTGGGCGGCTTCCAGGGGCAGGCAAAAGATATAGAGATACATGCCAAAGAGATATTAAGAATGAAAGCCAAAATAAATGAAATTTTGGCCGAAAAAACTGGTAAATCAATAGAGCAGATTGAAGCTGACAGTGACAGAGATTTTTTTATGAGCAGCCAGGAATCGCTTGAATACGGCCTCATAGATGAGATAATTTCAAAAAGATCTTGATAAAATTAGCTTTTGCCGTATTTTAAAAAGTTGTAAATTAGATATGTTTTAAAGGGGTGAATTAATGTCTAAAAAAAATGAATCCCAGGAAGAGCTTTTTTGCTCTTTTTGTGGTAAACATCAGGAAGAGGTTAAAAAACTTATAGCCGGCCCTACTGATGTATATATTTGTGATGAGTGTATAGAATTATGCAATGATATTTTGGAGGAAGATCTTACTGAAAATGAGCAAAGCGGAGATCTAAAGCTTTTAAGCCCAAAAGAAATAAAAGAAAAACTTGATGAGTATGTTATAGGCCAGGAAAGCGCTAAAAAAATTCTGAGTGTTGCAGTTTACAATCATTTCAAGCGGCTTGTTTACGGTCAAAAATCGAAAATAGAGTTGGAGAAATCAAATATCCTGCTATTGGGTTCCACAGGTACAGGTAAAACATTGCTTGCAAGGACACTTGCACGTATACTCAATGTCCCATTTGCAATTGCTGATGCGACAACATTGACAGAAGCCGGATATGTTGGTGAAGATGTCGAGAATGTTGTTTTGAAGCTGCTTCAGGCAGCTGACTTTGAAGTCGATAAAGCTGAAAAGGGTATTATCTTCATTGATGAAATAGACAAGATTACCAGGAAAACAGATAGTCCATCTATTACAAGAGATGTAAGTGGTGAAGGTGTACAGCAGGCACTTTTAAAGATAATCGAGGGCACAGTTGCAAATATTCCCCCTCAAGGTGGGCGTAAGCATCCTAATCAGGATTATATTCAGGTGGATACCTCCAATATTCTTTTTATATGTGGAGGCGCTTTTGAGCATCTGGATGGAATCATTAAAGAGCGTATCGGTAAAAAAACTGTGGGTTTCAAATCTGAGGCCAAAAATGTCAATGATTACGAAAGAGCTGACATTCTAAAGCTCCTTCAGCCGGAGGATCTTATTAAATACGGACTTATTCCTGAATTTGTAGGGCGTGTACCGGTAACAGCTGTACTTGATGATTTGGATGAGGATGCACTGGTTTCTATACTTACTGAGCCCAAAAATTCCCTTGTTAAACAGTATGAAGAGATATTCAGGTTTGATGACGTAAAGCTTACGTTTACAGACGGTGCCCTGCGAGGAATAGCTCATCAGGCTATTAATAGAAGGACCGGGGCAAGGGGTTTACGTGGTATACTGGAAGAAACTATGATGGACTTGATGTATCGTGTGCCCTCAATGAAAAGTATAAAAGAGTGTATTATAAACTCAGACACTGTAGAATATAAAGCCGAACCTGTTATTATTTATGAGGATGAAAAGGAATCGGCTTAAATAATGTAAATCTGTTTGTGTAGTTTAAGGCGCTTCTTGCGCCTTTTTTTCTTTTTTTAATTCACAATCTATAAAAATCAGGAGAAGCAATGGCTAATAGAATAGAGCATTTTACAATGATTCCGTTAAGGGATATTGTAGTATTTCCAACAATGGTTACCCCCATATTTGTGGGGAGAAAAAAATCGATAAATGCACTGAATATTGCGGGAGATACGGATAAAAAAATTTTTCTTGTTCTCCAGAAAGATCCATCCATCAGTGATCCCGGTAAAGATGACTTACACAGTATAGGAGTGGTGGCAGATATCCTTCAGGTGCTGAAACTTCCCGATGGAAGTATAAAAGTATTGGTGGAAGGTAATTACAGGGCTGAAATTGTCGGTTTGGATGAAGATGAGGAGTGTATTTACGCTGATGTTGAACCTTTAGAAGATGTATATGAGAACGACAAGTTTCACAAATATCTGAAAGAATCACTTTTAAAGCATTTTAGGGAATATGCCGCTGTGGAAAATAACTTTCCTAAAGAACTTTTTGATTCAATTGTTAAAATTGAGGATTTGCATAATTTATCCTATATGATTGCGTCAAATCTGGGAAGTAGAGTCAGTGACCAGCAAGAGATTTTGGAAAAGCCGAAACTTTCCGACAGGGTGGAAAAGATTATTGAGGTTATTGAAACTGATACGGAAATCAAAAAGATAGATAAACGTATAAAACAGCGGGTGAAATCCCAGATGACCAAAACCCAGAGGGAGTACTATCTCAATGAGCAGATAAAAGCAATAAATAAAGAACTCGGGCGGGATGAGGATATAAAAGCCGATATTGAGGAGATTCAGAATCAGATTGATGGCAAAAATATGCCTAAGCATGTAAAGGATAAAGCTGAAAAAGAGCTGAAAAAACTGAAAATAATGCCTCCTATGAGTGCAGAGACGACAGTTGTCCGCAATTATCTTGACTGGTTGGTGAATTTGCCGTGGGGTGAATTCACCGAAGATATTCTGGATTTAAAAAAAGCGGAAGAGATTCTTGACAGAGATCATTATGGACTTGAAAAGCCGAAGGAAAGGATACTGGAGTTTTTGGCTGTGAAGAAATTTTCAGAACGTATCAAAGGCCCTATATTATGCTTTGTGGGACCGCCGGGAGTAGGGAAAACGTCACTGGCAAAATCAATAGCAGAATCTATGAACAGAAATTTTGTCCGAATCAGCCTCGGTGGTGTACGTGATGAAGCGGAAATAAGGGGGCACAGACGCACATATATTGGCGCTTTACCGGGTAAAATTATACAATCTGTGAGAAGGGCGGGAAGCATGAATCCCGTTTTTTTACTGGATGAGGTAGACAAACTGGGTATGGACTTCAGGGGAGACCCGTCGTCTGCACTTCTGGAAGCTTTGGACCCGGAACAGAATAATGCATTCACCGACCATTATCTGGAAGTGGATTTTGATCTTTCCAAAGTATTTTTTATCACGACTGCCAACACAGTTGAATCCATACCCCACGCATTGATGGATAGAATGGAAATAATCAGGATTCCCGGATATACAGAAAAGGAAAAACTGAATATAGCTAAAAAATATTTATTCCCCAAGCAGCTTGATGAGCACAATATTCCTTCGGAGAAAGTTTCAATTGCCGATAACGCAATTGTGGATGTAATCAGATATTATACAAAGGAAGCAGGCGTCAGAAATATGGAAAGGGAGCTCGCCTCTCTGGTCAGAAAATCAGCAAAACGCCTCGTTACCGAAGACAATATCTCTCAAGTAAAAATTACCAGGAATAATCTGGAAAAATATCTCGGGGTGAAACGTTTCAGACTTGAGCAGGTGGAAGAATCTGAAGAAATTGGAGTGGCGACAGGGCTGGCCTGGACACCTTACGGGGGTGATATACTTCAGACCGAGGTGGCCACATACGAAGGAAATGGGAAACTTCAGATTACGGGACATATCGGGGACGTGATGCAGGAGTCTGCCAGAACTGCCTTGTCTGTGGTAAAAAGCAGAGCGAGGAAATTCAATGTCCCGGCGTATAAATTCAGAGATTTTGATATACATCTTCATGTGCCGGAAGGTGCTGTACCCAAAGACGGACCCTCCGCTGGTATAACAATGGCTACAGCCATTATCTCTGCTCTTTCGGGAATGCAAGTAAATTGCAAGATTGCAATGACTGGTGAAATAAATTTAAGAGGAAAAGTGCTGCCTGTTGGCGGGATAAAGGAGAAAGTGTTAGCGGCTCACAGGGCAGGTGTGAGAACGGTAATCTTGCCAGAGGAAAACAGGAAAGACTTGACAGACGTACCATCTGATGTTAAAAAAATATTACATATAATGTTTGCCAGGACAATAGATGATGTTTTTGATATTGTTTTAAAAAATAAAAAAGAAATGGGGTGATTAGTTTGGCTGTAAACGCAGTAGTGAAAGTTGATGGGGAAAACGTAGATTTTGCTTTGAGGCTTTTGAAAAAGAAGATTGAAAGAGAAGGTTTGGTGCGTGAAATTAAAAAACACACCTATTACGAGAAACCTACTGAAGTCAGAAGAAAAAAGATTCTTAAAGCTAAAAGGAAACAACAGAAGCTTGTCAGAAAATTACAGGAAAAGTACAAATAT